>ERZ809074.85-NODE-85-length-147505-cov-136.378834_pt1 | contig 147505 bp, 121 predicted proteins | sample MGYA00520795_ERZ809074 | MGnify/ENA primary metagenome ERZ809074 (study PRJEB31570, sample SAMEA3212989) | Homo sapiens | biome: human-gut; feature: human gut; material: fecal | place: Sweden | collected 2011 ... | reverse complement strand
ACTTTTGGCCTTCACCTTTGGTGCACTTTCCGCCCTTAGCGTCCTTGCAGCACTTTTGGCCTTCACCTTTGGTGCACTTTCCGCCCTTAGCGTCCTTGCAGCACTTGTGGCCTTCGCCTTTGGTGCACTTTCCGCCCTTAGCGTCCTTGCAGCACTTGTGGCCTTCGCCTTTGGTGCACTTTCCGCCCTTAGCGTCTTTGCAGCACTTTTGGCCTTCGCCTTTGGTGCACTTTCCGCCTCCGACATTGTCGGAGCACTTCTTTTCGCCGTTTTCTTTTACATTGCAGGTCTTTGGTGCTTTTGCGGCTTTGTCGCCTTTGCAGCACTTGTGGCCTTTTTCACACTTTTCGGTCTTTGCGCAGGTATTCTGCGTGGGCTGCGTAGCGGGAGCTTGTGCCATGGCGCCAAAAGCGGACACGGCTGCAGCCATGATAAGTGTCAGAAATTTCTTCATAATCGGTTGTAACATTTGTCTTGGGATGAGTAATCGATTTTTTATGTCGTTATGGCAACTCTTTGCCCGACATAGTTTGCGCAAAGATACGCATTGCCATCGATTCATTCCCTATACGTTAACATTATTTGTGTAAAAATTTTCAGTCTTCATTTTTGGCTTCCCATCCCAAGGCGCTGGCCCCGAGTATTGCCGCATCGGCTTCCTTGAGTTCGCTGAGTAGAACTTTGGGCTTGCCCTTGAATATGGACATGATGTTACGATCGAGTGATTCGCGTAAAGGACGCAGCAACAGTTCGCCACTGCGAGCGAGACCGCCAAAGAGTATGAATGCCTCGGGCGAGGAGAACACTACCATGTCGGCGAAGGCCTGACCCAGCAGGTCACCGGTGTAATCGAATATTTCTTTGGCAAGTGCATCACCGCTCATGGCCGCATCATACACGTCCTTGGAAGTGATTTCCTCTATATGGAGGTTGCGCAGCAATGAGGGCTCCTTGCGTATTTCGAGGAACTCGCGCGCTGTACGTGCCACACCCGTGGCCGAGCAGTATGCCTCGAGACAGCCCGTACGGCCGCAGCCGCACAGACGACCGTTGTTGCGCTTCATGATTACATGGCCCAACTCGCCGGCAAATCCGTCATGGCCATATACCAACTGGCCGTTGATGACTATGCCGCTTCCTACGCCGGTGCCGAGGGTAATCATTATAAAGTCCTTGAGGCCGCGAGCGGCGCCGTAGGTCATCTCGCCTATGGCGGCAGCATTGGCGTCATTGGTGATGGTCACGGGTATGCCGAATTTTTCGCTGACCAGCTTAGCCAGCGGTATGGGCGTGGGCCAGGGGAGGTTGACGGCATCCTCAATCATGCCGGTATAGTAATTGGCATTGGGCGCGCCGATACCTATGCCGTGGATTTTGCCCTCGGCGTCATTGGCCTTTATCAGTCGGGTAAGTTCGACATAAAGATCTTCGATAAAGCCGTCTACGGTGTTGTGTTTGCATGTTTTGATGGAAGACGAGGCTATAACCACGCCGCGAGCATCGACGATGCCGAATACGGTATTGGTTCCGCCCAAGTCTATACCTACTACGTAAGGTTTCATAGGGAATATGGTTGTGTTTGATGTATAGGTGTATATATGTATTTTATATCGTCAACTTGTGTATACAAGTAAGCCCACAAATGTACACATTTTTTTTTAATCCTCGACGTTTTGTGCCGTCCTATGCCAAATATTTGCCCGTACCTGACGGCCGTTTCCCATTTTATAGCTACCTTTGTGGAATAAAACGCACACATAGACAAATAGCAATACATTATATATATATGAGCAAAGACATCGTACTTAGCGGTATTCGTCCGACCGGCAACCTGCACCTTGGCAACTACTTTGGTGCCCTGCGCAAGTTTGTCAAGATGCAGGACGATTTCGACTGCTTTTTTTTCATCGCGGATTTGCACGCCCTGACCACCAACACCGATCCGGAAGCGCTACACGCCAACGTCAAAAACATTCTGGCACAATATCTGGCCGCCGGCATAGACCCGGACAAGGCCGCTATATTCGTCCAAAGCGACATACCCGAAATTCCGGAAATGTACCTACTGCTGAATATGCATGTAGGCGTGGGTGAACTGATGCGAACCACTTCCTTCAAAGACAAGGCCCGCAAGGCTTTGGGCCTGGCAGCCCCCGGGAGTGACGCCTCGACCATGACCAAGGAGGAGGACGAGGCCTTTGAGCACCAGTTATTCGGCGGCGACAGCAACAAGCGCGTCAGCGCCGGACTGCTCACCTACCCCACCCTCATGGCCGTGGACATCCTGATACAAAAAGCAAAGTATGTCCCCGTAGGCAAAGACCAGGAGCAGCATCTTGAACTGACACGCCGCTTTGCACGCCGCTTCAACAGTTTCTACGGCGTCGAGGAATTTATCGAACCGCAAAACTTCGATTTCGGCGGAAAGCCCATCAAAGTCCCCGGCCTGGACGGCAGCGGAAAGATGGGCAAGAGCGAAGGCAACTGCATATACCTCATCGACGACCCCAAGACACTGCGAAAAAAAGTTATGCGCGCCGTCACCGACGAAGGCCCAAAAGAGCCGAACTCGCATATGTGCGAGCCGATAGCTAACCTGATTTCGCTCCTCGAGCTTGCCTCGACTCCCGAAGTGGTGCAGAAATATCGCGATGCATATGCAGACTGCTCGATACGCTACGGCGACCTCAAAAAAGAACTTGCCGAAGACCTTACGCGTATCACCGAGCCTATACGCGAGCGCATCAACACATACCTCAACGATGAAACGTACCTGCGTCAGGTATTGGCTCGCGGTGCCGAACGCGCACGCGCACGCGCTTCCAAGACCCTGGCCGAAGTACGCCAAATTATGGGTCTGCGAGGCTTCTGACCATAGCTCAGCCACTCGACCAAGCTCGACTACAAGACACGTAAAAAAAATACTTCTCACAAATCATATAATTCTCTACTTAGCCATGAGACTTATCATCGAAAAGAATTACGAAAACGTATCCCAATGGGCAGCCAACTACGTAGCCGCCCGCATCAATGAGGCCAAACCGACAGCCGAACACCCCTTTGTTCTCGGATGCCCGACAGGCAGCAGCCCCTTAGGCATGTACCGCGCCCTCATCCGCCTCAACAAGGAAGGCAAAGTATCATTCCGCAATGTTGTTACCTTCAATATGGACGAATACTGCGGCATACCTCGCGACCACGAACAGAGCTACCACACCTTCATGTGGACCAACTTTTTCAACCAAATCGACATCCTCCCCGAGAACGTCAATATTCTCAACGGCAACGCCGAAGACCCCGTGGCCGAATGTCGTCGCTACGAAGAAAAGATTGCTTCCTACGGCGGCATCGATCTCTTCTTGGGCGGCGTAGGCCCCGACGGACATATCGCTTTCAACGAGCCCGGTTCGTCGCTGACATCGCGCACTCGCATGAAAACGCTGACACACGATACCATCATCGCCAACTCGCGCTTCTTCAACAACGATGTCAACCTCGTTCCGAAAACCGCCCTTACCGTAGGCGTCGGTACCATCATGTCGGCTCGTAGCGTCCTGCTGATCGTAAACGGCCACAACAAGGCACGCGCCCTCAAACATGGCGTAGAAGGCGGCATCAGCCAAATGTGGACTATCTCCGCCTTGCAGATGCACCAAAAGGCTATCATCGTAGCCGATGAAGAGGCTTGCGACGAACTCAAGGTTGCCACATACCGCTACTTCAAGGACATCGAAGCTGCTAACCTTGACCCACAGTCACAATTCTGATATAGTGCCTCCCGGTAGAGGCTACACAAAAAGAGGCGATGCAAATGCATCGCCTCTTTTTGTGGATGAAGATGACTGTAATGGATGATATAGGATGCATAGCATTTTATCAGAAACAGACCCGGTTGTTTCCTGTTTTGCTTTAATATTTTTTAACAGAATATTTGTTTGCTGCTAAATGGAATATCGTTAACTTGTACCCGTAAAATCAGAAGACAGCAGCACTATAAGCACTTCCCTGACAGCATTTTAAGGTCAGACATCGAGAGCGGTGTCGGCCGAACGTCGGGAGTAGTACCTCGGAGTTGCTGACGGAAATACAACTAAGTGAAAAACAAGTTTAACCCTTTAACAAAACGGAAATGAAAAAACTTTTCTTAAAACAGGCTTTGGCAGTGGCAATAATGTTGCTGTCAGGCATCGTATCTTACGCGGCATCTTTCGGCAAGTGTGGTGACAACCTCACTTGGACGATGGATGATGCGGGAAACCTGGTGATTACGGGATCCGGAGATATGTATGACGCACACGATCCTCAATATCAGGCGAATGCGTGGGTAGACAGTAAAGTCAAGACTGTAAAATTCCCGGGAGGTCTCACTTCGATTGGTTATGCGATGTTTACCTATACCCGAAATCTTAAAGAACTAAACTTGGCCGGTACTCAAGTCAAAACCATTAAGGGTAATGCGTTCCGTAATAGTGGTATCACAACGGTTTATTTGCCAAGTACACTGAAGGAAATCAGAACTTCAGCATTCTGGGACTGCTCTGACATAGAAGTGATTAGGGTCGATGTAGGAAACACAACATACGACTCGCGCAACAAGTGTAATGCAGTCATCGAAACCGCTACCAATAAGTTGATTATGGGTGGCAACAAAACCGTAATTCCGAGTACTGTAAAAATTATTGGAGAGTCCGCTTTTCGTGGACGCACCAAACTGACCTCACTTGGCTTGCATGATGCTGTGCAGGAAATACATCCTTTTGCATATGCCGGCTGTACTGCATTAAAGAGTGCTTTTATTCCTGCCGGAGTGCTACTTATTGGTTACAACCCTTTTATGGGTTGCGAGAATTTGGAATATATCAATGTGGACGAAAAGAACACGCGATATGACTCGCGCTTCGACTGTGACGCCATCATCGAAACTCAGCCCGCGACCTTGATTGCCGGATGTTCCGGCACTATCATCCCCAGGAACATACTCACTATTGATGAGTATGCTTTCGATGGTATCAACATAGAGAGCATCTATATTCCGGCATCAGTGACAACTATCAAGGAGAGAGCCATACATAATTGTACATTGTTGGGTTCCATAACGGTAGACAAAAAAAACAGTGTCTACGACTCGCGTGACAACTGCAATGCTATCATCAAAACCAAGACAAACGAACTGATAGTCGGTTGCTACAACACAGTAATCCCCAATGGAATAAAGAGCATTGCGAATTATGCGTTTGATGAAGCCGGCTCTTTGAAAGACGCTATAATTCCACCAACGGTTACGAGCATCGGTGACAACGCCTTCAGAGGCACCAATATTACAGGACTATATCTCCCGCCGTCTATAACTTCAATCGGAAATTCTGCTTTTGCATGGAACTCCGACATTAAGGAAATAGTTGCGTGTATGACTACGCCTCCAACGATAACAAAAACCACGTTCAGTTCGTATACATACGATAAGACCAAGTTGATAGTGCCGCCGGATACGAAAGCGAAGTATCAAGCTGCCGAGTATTGGAAGAATTTCCAAACTATCGAGGAAGGCACCCGAGGTGGTCAGTGTGGAGACAAAGCCTTTTGGACCATGCTCAACGGAGCTGTTAATATCACCGGCACCGGTGCTATGTATGATTTTACAAGCACCGAGACCGCAGAAAAGCAATGGGGTACGGCGACAGCCTTGAACATAGGCGAAGGCATCACTAAGGTAGGCAACTATAATTTCTTTAATTGCCGCAACATAAAGACTGTGTCTTTCCCCTCGACATTGACCACGATTGGTCGTGGTGTCTTCGAGTACTGTAGAAGCATTGAGAGCATTTGGATTCCCAAGTCGGTGACAAGCATACAAGCCGGGACATTCGGCGGTTGCTCTTCGGTGAAGCTCATGTATGTGGAGGCCGACAACACGGTTTACGACTCGCGCAACAACTGCAACGCCATCATCAAGACCGCTGACAACGAACTGGTGGCAGGCTGTACCGTAACCGTCATACCCAACACCGTGACCACTATCGGAGGTGCTGCATTTGCGCTCTACTCAAATCTGACCAAGATTACCATACCCGGGTCTGTGACTAAGATAAAAGCCTCCGCATTCCGTTACACAAAACTGGATGAACTCCACGTCGAAGCCACCGAGCCTCCGGCATGCACTCCAAACACGTTCTACGGCGTCGAGGTAGCAAAGTGCAAGCTCTATGTCCCCATAGGCTCTATCGAAAAGTACAAGACTGCTGACATCTGGAAAGACTTTATCATCCTTGCCGGCGTAGACGACATCACCGCAGACGACAGCGGCGTAGCAGTGCGCACGGTCGGTCGCGATATCACCATCTCCGGAGCACCCGACGATGCCCTTGTCGAAGTGTACAACACGGCAGGTATGACCGTCTACAGCGGCACCGCCAAGACCATCGCCGCTCCCGCCTCCGGACTCTACATTGTCCGCGTAGCCGGCACCACCCACAAAGTGGCTGTCAAGTAAACTCCCCACACACGCTTAGAGGTTAGCGTCAATAGCTTCAATAGCTCGAATAGGCAAAAACCGGCTCAGCCACTGCCTATTGCGACTATTGGAGCTATTGTTACTATTATTGCTATAGAAGCTATTGCTGCTATACCCCACGTCTACAAGGGATGATATTGCTGTTAGCTGCCGGAGTGCCAGCAGAATTCACAGGCATTTCAAGACTTTGACAACGGGTCACCCGAATTGGCTGGCTTTAGAAGAGAAGTAACAATAAAGGTTTAAAAGCTGCTATTTCTCAACTGTCATTAGCGACTCAAGGTGGCTACATCCAACAGCTTCAAGATTATAAGGCCACCAACCCGGATCCTGCCTCCAATCTTTAAAAGACAATACTACGCCTTCGGCACACTCTCATAAGTATAGGAAAAGGCATCCCGCCGAAGATTGCGAGATGCCTTTGTATTTATCAGAGCCTAATATGTTGCCGACCGCCTATGACGGCGCGGTGTCAGTTGATTTTCAACTTTTGACCCGGACGTATCTTAGTCGAGGCCTTGATGCCATTGGCGCGGCACAGACGTGCGACGGTGGTATGGTTACGCGCGGCTATCTTGCTCAACGAATCGCCTTTTTTGACCGTCACCGAGCGCGAAGATGTCCCGGACGAATGCTTGGTACGCGAAGGAGTCGAAGCCTGGGCGCGATTGGCACTGCGCATGGCGTTGTACGTGCGAGCATACTCGGCATTAGCTGCGGGCGAGAAGTTACGTGCATTCTGATATGTATTCTTATTGAAGACATACGTATCCGTATGGGTTGTCTGGTTAGCAAAGTCAAAGATACCTGCCGGATTAATTGCATAACCCATATATCGGGTTTCGAAATGCAGGTGCGGTCCGGTAGAACGACCGGTATTACCACCAAGTGCTATGGGATCACCGGCGTGTACATACTGCTCGGGCTTGACAAGGAAACATGACAAGTGGCCGTATACGGTCTCTAAGTCGTTGGTATGACGTATCACGATATAATAGCCGTATCCGCGACGTTCGAAGTTGGTGATGCGTACACGTCCGTCGAAAGCTGCATATATGGTATCGCACATATGTATACCGATGTCTATACCCTTATGCATACGACGAAAGCGGCGACGGTAGCCGTAAGGCGAGGTAATGGGGCCGTTGTGGGGCATGCAGTAGTTGGAGACATCGATGACAGCAGTCTGTGGTACGTGCACATTGGCATAGCAGTTGACGCGGTTCGAGTTCCAGCCTTCTTCGTAGATATCGCCCTCGGGCTCGTCCTCAGTACTGAAGTTGAGGTAATCAATAGTGGGATTTATCGAGATGGAGTGAGTGGCCGAGGCCTGATTGGCCAGCAGGTCGGAAGTCTGCTTGGTATGCTGACCCGGCAGCCGGTATGTCTGAGCCATAGCCACCGCGGCTGTACCGAGGGCAAGGGAGACAAACGTCATAATGCGTGCTATGCTATTCATTGGTCTGTATAAGTCCGTTGTGACTGCGGAGTGTCGGTCGGTGCGCTGACAAAGAAAAACGTCCGCAGGCGGATGCAAGTTATGTGTGGTTAGATGATGTGATGAACACCCGAGGTCCGGTCGGCTGCAGTGGACCGCAAGCCTCGGTGTCGGAGGAAATGGAGAAACAGCCGCCGCTGCGACTGTCGCGGGAGAGGACGGCGCGGCTGTCAGAGCCTGCCGTAAGGAACCTGACGCCCTCTGCGCAATTGTCAATCACCTCAAGCCATCTCGTCGGCAGCGTAAATGCTGCCGAGGACGGCGGGAGTGTACTCGAAGATTTCGCCATCGCGGAAGAACCGCTTGATCTCGATGGCTGCATTCTCCGGGGTGTCGCTGGCATGAATGATGTTTTCTTGGCCGGACATACCCATATCGCCGCGTATGGTGCCGGGAGCGGCAGCGCGACAATTGGTGGCGCCGGTCATGGCACGCACGCACGACACCACATCCTTACCTTCAAGGCACATTACTATGACGGGCGTAGCCATCATCGAGCGTACCAACGTCGGGAAAAACGGGCGATCGACAAGGTGTGCATAGTGCTCGCGCAGTATCGCCTCGTCCAGTTGCATCATCTTTATGCCGGCTATTATAAGTCCTTTACGTAGAAAACGGTCGAGTATTTGACCGCTGAGTCCGCGCTGTATTGCCGACGGTTTTAGGATGATGAGGGTCTTTTCCATACGTGGATTTTGTGGTGTCTGTTGTTGCAGATGTGGTTTTTTAGGTGGTCAGTTGTTAGAGGGTGTTAACGATTTTCATCGTGACATCCCAAAGGTAAACATTTTTCGCGAAATAGCGGCTTTTTGTCCGCGTTTTTTTCCGAAATAGCACTATTCAGCGCCCGAATACCCCCAGCAGCGCTTTGTAAATCAAATCATTACACAAAAACATGTTTTACAACATGTTTTTGCTCGATGACGTTTTCGCCTCTCTTTTCCTATCAAAATCTATGTTCGCGAATGTGAATTTTTGTAATATTTCACAACGCAATAAATGATCACATCCGAGTCGCTCTCGAAACATTCAGACTATTCGCCGACGGTTTTGCGGCATTTAGGATTAATTATTAACTTTGTGGCACGGAAGTCCGGCGGCGCAAATGCTGCCGACAGCCGCTAACGCCGCAGTGCAAGTCGCAATACCGAAGCCTGCGACGCCGCAGGCGAATATGCAATACAACAAGACTATACCTATATATTATCCCCGAAATAAAACCGAGAATATGGAACAAGACAAAGAGATTTTTGAGATTATCGCCGCTGAAGACCGCCGCCAGCGCAAAGGCATAGAGCTGATTGCCAGCGAGAACTTCGTAAGCGAGCAGGTGCTGCGCGCCATGGGGTCGTGCCTCACCAACAAGTACGCCGAGGGCTATCCCGGCCACCGCTACTACGGCGGCTGCCAGGAGGTAGACCGCTCGGAGACCTTGGCCATAGAGCGCGTCAAACGGCTTTTCGGCGCCGAATACGCCAACGTGCAGCCGCACAGCGGTGCACAGGCCAATATGGCCGTATTCATGGCCGTTCTCAATCCCGGCGACAAATTCCTGGGACTCAATCTGTCACACGGCGGCCACCTGTCGCACGGCAGCCCCGTCAATTTCTCCGGTCTGATGTTCCATGCGCTCGAGTACAACGTCAGCGCCGAAACCGGACTGGTGGACTACAAACAAATGGAAGAAGTGGCACGCCGCGAGCGTCCGCGCCTGATTATCGGCGGTGCCAGTGCCTACAGCCGCGAATGGGACTATGCTCGTATGCGTCGCTTGGCTGATGAAATAGGCGCGATATTTATGGTGGATATGGCCCACCCCGCCGGACTGATAGCTGCCGGGCTGCTGGACAATCCCGTAAAATATGCGCATATCGTCACATCCACCACCCATAAGACACTGCGCGGACCGCGAGGCGGCATCATACTCATGGGCAAAGACTTCGAAAATCCCTGGGGCAAAAAAACGCCCAAGGGTGTCACCAAGATGATGAGCCAACTGCTGGACTCCGCCGTATTCCCCGGCGTGCAAGGCGGACCATTAGAACATGTCATTGCCGCCAAAGCCGTAGCCTTCGGCGAGGCATTACAACCGTCTTTCACCGACTATCAGAAGCAGGTGAAAGCCAATGCAAGCGCTCTGGCATGTGCCCTTGTGGATATGGGATACAATATCGTCAGCGGAGGAACAGACAACCACTGCATCCTGGTGGACCTGCGCAGCAAATTCCCCGTGCTGACAGGCAAGGTAGCCGAGCGTGCACTCGTCGAGGCCGACATCACCGCCAATAAGAACATGGTACCCTTTGACAGCCGCTCGCCCTTCCAGACCTCCGGCATACGCTTGGGCACCCCGGCCATCACCACACGCGGCGTACGCGAGGACCTAATGGGTCCCGTGGCCGAAATGATAGACCGCGTACTGCGTGCGCCCGAAGACCCCGCCGTCATCGCCGCCGTCCGTGCCGAGGTCAACGCTATGATGTCCGACCGGCCCATATTTGCCTGGTAAGGCGCTCAAGCATCTTATATGCCTAAAATACGTCTTGACCGACTATATACACAACTCATAACAATCTATATTTCGCTCAACAACCAATGCAAGGCATCACCTATGGAATCATCGTTGCCGGAGGCTCCGGCAGCCGCTACGGCGGCTCTATGCCCAAGCAGTACCTGCCCATGGGCCGGGACGGGCGTCCGGTATTGATGTATTCCATAGATGCCATGCTGGCGATATGTCGGCCCGAAAATCTCCGTATCGTCATCGCCGAGGACTGCCTCGGACTTTGGCAAAAGCTGAGCAAGTCATCGCCGCTGTATGCATCACTGAAGATCGTATGCGGCGGTGCTTCGCGCTGGCAATCGGTGCACAACGGGCTGGCGAGTCTACCTCCGACAACGCCCGGCGACATCGTACTGGTGCATGACGGAGCGCGCCCCGTGGTACCGCCCGAAGTGGTACATGCCGTTGCCGAGGCGGCGGCCGAGCGCCTTGCGGCCATTCCTGCGGTTGCCGTCACCGACTCGCTGCGATGCCTCAATGCCGACGGCACCAGCCATGCAGTCGATCGTAGCCGCTATTACGCCGTGCAGACCCCGCAGGGTTTTGATTTGGAGATGCTGCGCCGAGCATACGCAGCGCCCTACTCGCCGACATTCACAGACGATGCAAGCGTCTTCGAAGCCGCCTTTGACACACCGGTGACGCTTGTGCCGGGCAGCCCCGAAAATATCAAAATCACTTACAGCGGTGATATCGAACGTGCCGCCGAGATTTTATCCGGACGCCGATGAACCCCCTGCGCCGCATCGAGATACAATACGTCAAAGGCATAGGCCCCAAGCGAGCCGAGCTGTTGACCGCCGAGCTGGGCATACGCACGGCCTACGACCTGCTGCGACATTTCCCGAACAACTACATAGACCGCAGCAAGACATACCGCATCGCCGACCTTACGGGCGAGATGCCGGCCGTACAGCTGCGCGGCCGCTTCGTGTCCATGAATACCATCGGCGAAGGAGCCAAGATGCGCCTGTCGGCAATATTCACCGACGGCACCGGCACCATCGAGGTTGTATGGTTTCGCGGCATACGCAACATCCGCGAGATGTACAACATCGGTACCGAATACGTCATCTTCGGCAAACCCACAATCTACGGCCGCACCCACATGTGGAATATGGCGCACCCCGAAGTGGATGCAGCGTCCTCGGCAACACTCGCCGAAGGCCTGCACGCCGTATATCCGCTGACCGAGAAGTTGCGGCAACGCAATGTCGGGTCACGCCAATTTCATCAATGGATTACAACACTGCTGTCCGCCACGCCACCCATACCGGAGACGCTCCCGGCTTCCGTGATTGATGATTGCCGACTGATGTCCTTAGACCATGCATTGCGCACGATACACAACCCCACGGACAGCACCGCACTCCAACGCGCTCGCGAGCGTCTGAAATTCGAGGAGCTGCTGTACATACAGGCCGATATGGTGCGCCGAAACCTCCACCACCGCCGCCAATCCATAGGGCATGTGATGCCGCGCGTAGGTCGATATTTCAACACCTTCTATGGCAGTTGCCTGCCTTTCAGCCTCACGGAGGCGCAAAAACGCGTCGTACGCGAAGTACACGCCGATATGCGCACCGGCCATCAAATGAACCGTCTGGTGCAGGGCGATGTGGGCAGCGGCAAGACACTCGTAGCTCTTATGACCATGCTGCTGGCCCTCGACAACGGATACCAAGCATGCCTGATGGCGCCCACCGAAATTCTGGCCGGGCAGCATTACGAGACACTGACGTCCATGGCCGCGCAAATAGGCGTCAACATCAAACTGCTGACCGGATCGACACCGGCAGCACAACGACGCAAAATACATGCGGGGCTGCTGGACGGCAGCATACACATCCTTGTAGGCACACACGCCGTACTCGAAGACACTGTACAATTCCACAACCTCGGCCTTGCCGTCATCGATGAACAACACCGCTTCGGCGTAGCCCAGCGTGCGCGTATGTGGTCCAAGAACAATGTGCCGCCGCATATTTTGGTAATGACAGCCACGCCTATACCGCGCACATTGGCCATGACCGTCTACGGCGACCTCGATGTATCCGTCATAGACGAATTGCCACCCGGACGCAAGCCGGTGACAACAGTGCTACGCTATGACACCCAACGTCTGCAAGTTATGAAAGCCCTGGCTGCACAACTACGCCAAGGCCGCCAAGCATACATTGTACACCCCCTTATACACGACAACCCCAAGCTGGAACTGCGCAGCGTCGAAGAAGGCTACGACATCATCCGCGAGACATTCCCGCAATACAAGGTTGCTCTGGTTCACGGACAATTAAAACCGGACGAAAAAGACTACCAAATGCGGATATTCGTCGAGGGCGAGGCTCGCATAATGGTCGCCACAACCGTCATCGAAGTGGGCGTCAACGTGCCCAACGCCTCCACAATGATTATCGAAAACGCCGAGCGTTTCGGCCTGAGCCAATTGCACCAATTGCGCGGACGCGTAGGCCGCGGCGCCGACCAAAGCTACTGCGTGCTGATGGCGCCGACCAAATTAAGCCGCGACAGCCGACAGCGCCTCGAGCTGATGACACAAACCACCGACGGCTTTGTAATAGCCGAGGCGGATATGCGTATGCGCGGCCCGGGCGACATCGAAGGCACCATGCAAAGCGGCATACCCTTTGACCTGCATATAGCCAACCTCGCCACCGATGGCCAGATTATCCAAATGGCACGTAATGCCGCCGAAAAACTATTGGCCGACGACCCCGACCTTTCCAATCCGGCAAATGCCGCCTTTGCCGAGGAGCTGCGTGCCGTCCTCGATCGTACCGCCGACTGGAGCCGCATATCGTGATGCAGACATCTTCGTCCGATTCAATCCCCGAGATTTCTCGGGCAAGTGCAACCGATCATAAAACCACATATGGCATCCGTATACCCTATAAACCGCCCAAGTCGCACCCGAACGCAACGACAACGGCATATGGACAAGTTCTTACCAAGATAAGATTATTATCCCTTTGACCATTTCTTCTTTCTACCTTTCTTCTTTCACTTTCTTCTTTCTAAGAAAATTTGAGAAAAATTATCGGCGTAAAATTTTGCCATATTGGCAAATATGCGTACCTTTGCGAGCCATTACGACTATGGCCGTCCTACCAGCGGCCAAAAAGTGTACATACAACAACCGAATAAAACATTCTATAGAAATGAAAAAAGGCATACATCCCTCCAACTACCGCGAAGTGGTATTCAAAGATATGTCCAACGACGAAATCTTTATCACTCGTTCGACCATGGCCACTAAAGAGACTATCGATGTCGATGGCACAACCTACCCTCTGGTGAAGCTTGAAATCACCAGCTCATCGCACCCCTTCTTCACCGGCAAGCAGAAACTTGTCGATACAGCCGGCCGCGTCGACAAATTCATGAGCCGTTACGGCAACCGCAACAAGAAATAAGCAGCGGGCATCACGTCGCAACACACTCACGAGCGCACGCCGCGTCCTACATCCCAATGTAGGGGCGCGGCGTGCCGCATAAAGGACGCCGGCAGCACATCGCCCACACTTAATACAACACCTTGCAATTATGCGTAAAATCACTATCATCGTTCCGGCATACAACGAGGAGGCCAACCTCGAAGCGCTATATGACGCCCTGTTGCCACTAATGGATGGTCTGATGCCGCGATACACGCCCGAGGATTCCGAGGCCAAACCGCTGGACAATTACGACTGGGAGGTCCTGATGGTAAATGACGGCAGCCGCGACCGCACGCTCGAAATCATGGCGCAGCTGCATCAGCGCGATCCACGCTTCCGCTACCTCAATCTCAGCCGCAATTTCGGCAAGGAAAACGCCATGCTTGCCGGATTCGATTACGCCACAGGCGATGCCGCCGTCATCATTGATGCAGACCTGCAACACCCGGTGGCGACAATCCCGGAGATGGTATACTGGTGGGAGCAAGGCTATGAGGATGTCTATGGCAAGCGCCTCAGCCGCGGCCGAGAGTCATGGCTGCGTCGCCGACTGTCTATGTCTTATTACAAGATGTTGCAGCGCTCGACGCGCGTCGATATATTGCCAAATGTAGGCGACTTCCGCCTGCTGGACCGCCGTGCTCTGGATGCGCTGCGCCGCCTGCGCGAAACCCAGCGATACACCAAGGGCATGTACGCATGGATAGGCTTCCGCAAAAAAGAAGTACTCTATTCCAACCTCGAGCGACACGGAGGGCAATCATCCTTCAACCTACGCGGCCTATGCAACCTCGCCGTCGAGGGTATCACATCATACACCACCGCGCCGCTACGTTTGGCCTCAGTCATCGGACTGCTCAGCGCAGCCGCCGCAATGCTCTACGCCCTTTATTTCCTTATAAAAACCATAGCCGTGGGCGACGATGTCCAAGGCTTCCCCACCCTAATCATCGCCATCCTCTTTCTCGGCGGATGCCAACTCCTTGCCATAGGCATCATCGGAGAGTACCTCGGACGCATATTCAACGAGACCAAGCGCCGCCCATGCTATATTGTGGAAAGCTATGACGGCAAACCTATAGACAATAGCCCGCAGACTACATTCTGATACGAATTGCGTGCGACACCTATACACACGCTCGCACCACTCACAATACCTTTTTCGGCTATGACAAATATTCAAAGCCCCTTGTCCACTATGAATAAAAATATTTCGAACAAACGTATAATCGGGCTGGACGCCGTCAAGCTGATAGCGATGCTGTCGGTAGTGGTATCGCACTCTATCAATGTCCTGATCGCTTACAAGCAGGACTTGACGATGTCCACCATATGCCATTCGCTGACCGCCGGCGGTGTACCGCTATTTTTCATGGTCAGCGGTTACCTGCTGTTGGGACGCAAGGGAACGACTTACAAATACGTCGCTCACAAGATTTGGGCGATAGTGCGCTATATCGCTGCAGTCTGCATACTATACTGGATTGTGATGGCGCTCATACATTGGGACTACGCCCAAGTAAAGAATTGCGCCTCCGAATTCGTAAATACATTTATGCTCCGGGGGCCGTTCACGCCATTTTGGTTTCTGTGGACTATGACCGTCATCTATCTGCTGCTGCCGTTGATACACCGTTTTTATGCGCGTCACACCCGCGCTTTTGCATGGTCGGTATCCCTGCTGGGCGTATTTTGCATACTGCTATTCGCCGCCCAATTTACGAATTTAAGATACAGCGACCGCACCCTACTCCAGCCGCTTAAAATGTGGAAATGGATGTTTTTCTTCGCCTTGGGCGGCGTCTTAAGGGCTTACCCGGCTCCTCGCCTGCATTGGGGCCGGATTGCAATATGCGCCGCCGTACTCAACGCCGCACAACGCTACTTCCTTGAACCGGTAATACATGACACTTCAAATCTAGCCTTTGCAGGGTCGCCCATATCGCTATTATTCTACATTGCGGTATTCTGCTGGGCCATACAACGCAAATGGGGAGGGAATTACGTCCTGCGCACTGCCGGTGTCTTGTTTATGCCCGTGTACACGATACACTATATCATCATTCAGCAACTCACATCGTTGCACGACCTCGGCTTCGGCTCATATATCACATATCCGCTGCTGATATGTGTGCTTTCGGTGGCCGCATCGCTCATCATCCTGCACCTGCCGGTTAAAGGCGGAATGGCCAGATTCTTCAAGCTGTGACAACGTATTGCCTTCCATCATTTCGGAGCATTCCGGATACGGAGAACTTCGAGACCGCGTTGACGGAGAATTCGAAATAAACAATCGGCGAGGCGCGTCCTGTATGGGGCGCGCCTCGCCGATTGTTGTCAGACGATATCAGCGGCAGCAGATGTCTGCGCCATCGCTTACGTTACTGATTGCGACCGTGGCAGTTCTTGTATTTCTTGCCTGATCCGCAGGGACATGGATCGTTACGACCAATGCGCGGGCCTGCTTTGACAGGCATGGTGCGCTGCGGCTCGTTTTGGCGCTGTGCGGCGGCAGCCCGTTGTGCGGCTTCGGCGGCAGCGGCTGCATTGGCTTCGCTGGGCAGGGTGGCGGATGCGGTCTTAAAGTCTCCTCGCGAAGTCCGGTAGTTGGGCCGCGGGGCGCGCTGCTGAGGCATTGCGCGAGACATTTCGGGTGCGGAGGGCTGCTCCTGCTGTGGCCTCGGCTCGGGTATGTATACCTGTCCGCGCATCAGCGTGGACACTGCCTTGGCATTGAGATTGGCCAGCATGCGTTCAAACATGTGGAAGGACTCTACTTTATAGATTACCAACGGATCTTTCTGCTCATAGGATGCGTTGCGCACGCTTTGACGCAGGTCATCGAGTTCGCGTAGATGTTCTTTCCATAATTCGTCTATAGTGAGCAGCAGCAGCTTCTTCTGCCATTCCTTGACAAGCGATGCCCCATCGGTGCGATTGGCTTCCTCGATGTCAAAGAGTATGCGGAAAATGCGTTTTCCGTCGGTAATTGGTATAGCGCGTATACCGGTTTGTCCTTCTTCGACGGAGGCTTTGACGACGGGCATAACGATTTCGCGTATGCGCTGGCTCTTGCGATCGAGTGTCTCGATGGCTGCGGCATGCAGGCGTTCGATGCGGTCTTCCTTCTCGAGGTTGGCGTATTCCTCGGCTGTAAACGGGGGCTCGATGGTGAGTATGCGCATCAGCTCGACGGTGAGGTCATCGAAGTCAGCGGCCTGCTCGTAGTTGCTGACCAAATTCTCGATGGCATCATAGATCATGTTTGAAATGTCTATGCCTATGCGTTCGCCTACGAGGGCGTGGTGGCGTCGTGTGTATATGTACGTACGCTGCTTGTTCATTACGTCATCGTATTCGAGCAGATGCTTACGTATACCGAAGTTGTTTTCCTCGACGCGTTTCTGGGCTTTTTCGATGCTGTTATTGATCATTTTGTGTTCGAGCATCTCGCCTTCCTTGAATCCGAAAGTGTCAAGGAGTTTCATGATTCGGTCGTTGGCATATACACGCATCAATTGATCCTCAAAGGATACGTAGAACACCGAAGTTCCGGGGTCGCCCTGACGACCGGCACGACCGCGTAGCTGACGGTCGACACGGCGGCTTTCGTGGCGTTCGGTGCCTATGATGGCGAGACCTCCGGCGGCTTTAACCTCGGGGGTCAGCTTGATGTCGGTACCGCGGCCTGCCATGTTTGTTGCTATGGTAACGGTGCCTTTTCGACCTGCCTGAGCCACAATCTCGGCTTCTTTCTGGTGAAGTTTGGCGTTGAGCACGTTGTGTGGTATGCGCCGCATTTGTAGCATACGGGACAGCAACTCGGATATTTCGACGGAAGTTGTGCCCACAAGTACCGGACGCCCTTCGCCGACAAGGCGGACAATTTCATCGATGACAGCGGCGTATTTTTCGCGTTTGGTGCGGTATACGCGGTCGTTCATGTCGATACGAGCCACAGGCTTGTTGGTGGGGATGGTGACTACATCCAGCTTATATATATCCCAGAACTCACCGGCCTCTGTCTCGGCCGTACCGGTCATGCCGGCGAGTTTGTGGTACATGCGGAAGTAGTTTTGCAGGGTAATGGTGGCGAAAGTCTGCGTGGCTGCCTCGACCTTGACGCCCTCCTTGGCTTCGATGGCCTGATGCAGGCCGTCCGAGTAGCGTCGGCCTTCCATGATACGGCCTGTCTGCTCGTCCACGATTTTGATTTTCCCGTCATCGATGACGTACTCAACATCTTTCTCGAAGAGGGTGTATGCTTTGAGCAATTGGGTGACAGTGTGTACGCGCTCGGCCTTGACGGCGTAGTCTTGCATGAGTGTATCCTTGCGTTCGGCGCGTTCTTCCGGGTTGGTGATGTGTTCCAAATCGGAGAGCTGGGCTGTGATGTCCGGCAGCACAAAGAATTGTGGGTCGGAGATGCCACGTGTCAGTTCATCGATGCCCTTGTCGGTGAGTTCGACCGAGCGGTTTTTCTCATCGATGACAAAGTAGAGCGGATCGGTGACGATGGGCATTTCACGGGCGTTATCTTGCAGGTAGTGAGCCTCGGTCTCCAAGAGGATGTTTTTCATGCCTTCGGTGGAGAGGAATTTGATAAGTGCACCGTTCTTGGGCAGGCCCTTGAATGCACGGAACAGCAGCAGTGCCCCTTCTTTGCGGGTATCCTTGTCTTCAGACACGAGTTTTGCCTTGGCTTCGGCAAGTATCTGCGTAACAAGACGCTGCTGCGCTTGCACTACATTCTTGACATTTTGCTTAAATTCATCGAAGTATTGGTCATCGCCTTTGGGCACCGGGCCGGAGATAATCAGAGGTGTGCGGGCATCGTCGATGAGCACGCTGTCGACCTCATCGACTATAGCGTAGTAGTGTTTACGCTGTACCATGTCCTCGGGATCCATGGCCATGTTGTCGCGCAAGTAGTCAAAGCCGAATTCGTTGTTGGTACCGAAAGTGATGTCGCAATTGTATGCGGCGCGGCGCTCGGGGGTATTGGGCTCGTGCTTGTCTATGCAGTCTACGGTCGAGCCGTGGAACATATACAGGGGGCCCATCCATTCGGAGTCACGTTTGGAGAGATAATCGTTGACGGTGACCACGTGCACGCCGCGACGCGAGAGACTACGCAGGAATACGGGAAGCGTGGCCACGAGGGTTTTGCCTTCGCCGGTGGCCATTTCGGCAATTTTTCCTTGGTGGAGTACGATGCCGCCCATGAGTTGGACGTCATAGTGCACCATGTCCCAGGTGATTTCGTTGCCGCCGGCCATCCAGTGGTTGTGCCAAATGGCCTTGTCTCCATCGATGGTGACGAAGTCGCGGCCTTGTGCGGCAAGGTCGCGATCGAGCTGGCGAGCGGTGACTACAACATCCGCATTGGCAGCAAAGCGTGCGGCGGTTTCGCGCATGACAGCGAAGACTTCGCACAGGTGTTCATCGAGCTTTTTCTCGAGGGTGTCGAGGATGTTCTTTTCGCGGCGGTCGATTTCGTCCCAAAGATGTTGGCGCTGGTCCACGGGCAACGTCTCGATGGTAGCGCGTGCTTCTTCGATGGCCTTACGATCTTCGGCTGTAGCGCCGTCGATGTCTGCACGCACGGCATCTATGCGTGCTCGCAGCTCATCGTTGGTCAGCGGCTTCAGATCCGGGCCTATGGCGTTGATACGGTCAACAAGCGGCTGCAACAGTTTGCGGTCGCGCGAGGACTTGTCACCGAATATTTTGCTTAGAAAGCCTGTAAATGACATTTGTATAGTGGTGTTAAGATATTATTATTCAGATATATCGTATGTATAGCAGCGCACGTGAGGCACGTGCGCGGCCAAATATTTTGCAAATATAGGGATTTTTGGCGGAATTGTCAGGCAGTCAGTACCGAAAAGCGCTGCGCTCGCCCGGCGTCTATCCGCGTCCGTCGTATCGTTATTTTTGTAGTGACAGGGGCGGACGTCCGGCGCCATTGGGTGACCGTATGCGCAATTGGCGCGTCACGGTAGGCGCTATGCGCCGTGCATCCACGGGGACACCTATGGTCTGTGCCGGAATTTCCGGGGCAAGAATAAATACCGGGGCCGTGGTCAGAGCCGCCACGGCAGCCGTTTGCGGCGTAGTGGTGCCTGCGCGGTTGTAGTCATCTTGGAGCTTCCATCCGGGGATGATTTGGACAAAGACGTCACCGGCATAGGCGATGGTGGTGTTTCGCCGCAGGCCTTGAGGGTCGTCCACAGGTGCTGTCCCGGTGATAATTTGGTCTATGGTATATGCCTGAAGGACGCCGGACATGCGCTGCAGAAAGGCTGCGGCCTGACTACGCATATCGGCTATATCCTTGTTGTTCTGCTTGATGAGGTCGGCATTGAGATACACCCGACCATCGTGATATCCGCTGACCCATTGCCCGGTGCCGTGTACGGCCATGAGATACATATTGAGTAGCGACATGGCCTTGCGCGTCGAGAATGTGCCGTCCGGCAGCCCCCACGTTTCATCATCGGGGCGACGCCATTGGCGAGGCGGAAGTCCGGCCACCAGAATGACCATGCCGCCGTTGTCGGCTGTGTTGCGCTCGGCAGCTTTAAACAGCGAGGCAAGCGCAGCGTCAGCACGCATATAGGCGTCTATGGTCTCATAGCGAGCCTCGGTAGTACGCGTCCCCGGGAATGGTTCGAGTGTACACGACAGGGTCAGCATGTCTGTGGACTGTCTGGTGCCCAGTTTATAGGTGCTGACGTATTGTGTGGCGAGGCGCACGATGTCGGCATTGGCCAGTGGCGTAGTCAGATACCGAGCAAAGCGATCGGGATCGTTGCGCTTGAAGGTGTGACGGAAGGGGTATGTCCTGAGGTGCTCGGGCAGCATCCATGCGGCGTTGCCGGAGGCTTGCATCGGAGTCCAAGACATGGTGTCCAAACGCGCCGACAATGGGGCTGTGCGGTTGGACATAGATGCGGACACGGGGAACTCCTTGTAAAAGGTCGAGGTGGCCCAATTGCCGGTGACATCGTTGACAAATACGGCGCTATTGGCACTATGTCCGCCTTGGATGACAGCGCATGCGGCATCGGAGGCTATGGCATATACCATGCCTACGCCGTTGCCGGCTACCTTAACCTCATCGGCGATGGTGGAGACCTGCAAAGCTGCAGGAGACAACGTCATATCCGTATAGTTGCCCATGGTTACGCCATCGTCAAAGACGTTGCGTGTGCGGAGTTTGGCCGCATCGTATACCATGGCGGCAGGTATGCCGTTAGCTGCCGGAGCCGCACCGGTGAGTAACAGCGCTGTCGCCGAGGCGGCATCCAAGCCCGGCCCGAAATCGGCATCGGTGATGACAGCGCCTTGGCGCAACAGGCGATTGAAACCGTCATGCCCGAAGTATGGGGCAAGGTCCTGCAGCGTTTCCATGCGCAGGCCTTCGATAAATACGCCCAACACAAGACGTGGCTGCTTAGCCCCGAGGACAACACTCAGGGCGGTCGACACCATAGTGGCGGCTACAAAGCTTAGCATTCGCGGGCGTTGTGTCATATCTTATTTACGGTTGCTTTTGGGGTGTGACTCTCGTATTTCGTATATATAATCGGTCTTTCGTGAGCGCCGGGGCCACCACCGACGTTGCTTTCGGTCGCGTTGTCGGTTGTGCTCTTCGTATTCGATGATCTGCTGTTTTGTCGCTTTTGCCATCCGGGCATTGCGCCATATCCATACGTAGGTGAGGATGAAGTCGGCGGCTATCCAAGGCCAGAATGCATCATTGGCCGTTTGCGCTATCCAAGGCCATATAAGCAGCATGGCAAGCATAGCCAACAGATGTAACTCCATATATATGAGCGTGGTTTTGTCGTAACGCGGTTTCCAGACGGTGATTGCGGGGATTATAGCAAATGGATTGAGCCACAATATCAGCCAATTGGGCGAAGTGGCGTAGTGCTCGGAGAAGAACACAAGAAAGGTAATGATACAGCCCAATATGGCATTTGCGCCGAAAAAGATGCAGTAAAATCCGCGCATACGACGCCATTTGAAGGACACGGTTCGTGCTACGAAGAATGATATTGCCAGCAACACCAGCATTGCGGCCATAGGTGTCAGATACCATGGGGTGGGAGGGAGAACGGCGAAGCATTCATCCGGAGTGTCGTGTCTCGGGTCATTATCCAAAAGAAAGCCTCTGATAGTTTGGTCTTCCGGTACTTGCTGCCCGTCGGCATCAATGATGGTGGTTTTCGTTACAATCGAAATATCATATCCGTCAGGGTTTGATATGCCGAATTTGAACAAGTCGGATTTGGACAATCCGTCGGCTTTGAAGGTGCTGTGTTCAAGCATCCCGGCTAGTAATATGGGAGCAAAGGCAAGGCCGCGTCTATTACGATACCCTCCGACAGGTTGGTCGATGCCGCTGCCCAGCGCGAGGTCGATGCCGAACTGATACCACGGATAGTTGGCGTGGTATCGACGCATGACGTTACGGTATGTAGTCCCGTCACCAAGGTCAAAGCTATATATGCCGGTCCATCCCAAGTCCGTTTCTTGGCCGATGGCTTTTTCGATGATTTGCAGCGGACGAGTAGCGCAATTGTCTTCGATATAATTGTAGCGGTAGACGCGATTTTCGGGGCGCAGGTTTTCCTCAACCAGTGCTATAAGGCGCTGAATCTGCTCTCGGGTTAGATTCAGCTTTTGCAGTACAGTGCTGCGCCCTTGGCGTACATAACTATATAGAAATGGTGCCCAGGGTACGGCGGCAACGCTGTAGTCCGTCTCGCCTTTGACAAAACGGTATACAAAATGCGGGGCGTTGAAATCAAACATACCCCAAGTGATGGCGGTGTCGCTGTACGGAGTGACAATGCGCAGTGCCGAGTGACCTTCGAGTTCGTAGACTTCTTTGCCGGGAAAAAATGTGGCAAGATATACGGTGGTGTCACAGTCTTCCGCTAAATTCCAATCGAGAGTCAACCTGTTTTCGGCCATAGCCGTGTGCGCAGCCGTTCCGCATAATAATATAACGAGAAGCACGAGGCCCATAGCGCGGCGTGCCTGTGCGCAGAGCACACGGGCAACATTGCTGTTTATGTTATGAGCCGGTGGCCGCATAGAGGGAGCGTTTCGTAATAAAAGTAAATCCCGCCGTACGACAGCGGGATTCATCATATGAGGTACCTAGCAGAATCGAACTGCTGTAAACGGTTTTGCAGACCGGTGCCTAACCACTCGGCCAAGGTACCATGCTCGTGCGGTTTGCGACTGCAAAGTTAAGCACTTTTTGGGATATACACAATATCTGCACGAAAAAATCTTTTGACAAATTTCGGAAGGGCCTTGGAGCAGGGCTTGCCCGCCCTCAAGGGCAAGGCGCCCGGTCAAAGCCCGTATATCGGCGCTGCCACGGCCGAAAATGCACGGTTCACACAAAAAAGCCGGGGGTTCGTACAGGAAGCGCGCCTACGTATTGACAACGCTCTTCCGGGAGCGTAATTTTGCTTGCGAAAGGAGGAAACAAGCCCTCGGGTAAGCAGACTTCCACCAAATCTAAAAGCATAACCACATTAAAAACGAAGCATTATGAAGACCAAGAATTACATCAGTCTGGCAGCGCTGGCACTTGTTGCCGCCATCACGGGGCGAGCATCGTCAATGTCTTTTACGCCGAACCTTGAAGAGCCGTCGTGGACGGTGGTCGGCCCGGTTTTGCTGGAAAAAAGTGAAGGATCACTGATACGAGCCACGTTCGAAGTATTGTATGTCGATGCATGCGCGTATTACCGCATACGCCACGATGGCCGGTGTCATCTCGTATCAAAATGCATATCCAAGAGTATAGCAACCGAAACGTTTGTATGCCACATGCCCCAAGGCGACTACTACTTCCACCTAAACGGAAAGTAACAACGGCATTTTGTTCGTAATTGCCGTACTTTTACTCACAAATAGAATGAAGAATATTGTAAATGACGCAGCAATGCGCTAATTTTGTAATTACATTAGATTAAAGGCTATGACATACAGAAAAAAGGGGTCGGAATGCACCTGCCCGGCATGCGGTACACCGCTTGCGAGCGAAGATGAAAAATGCCCGAGATGCAACAAGATTGGGGAGTCGGCCGATGCGACATGCGCAGATCCTGACGCGGAAGATGCCGCAGAATCAGCCTCGGCAGAAGATATAGCCGCTGCACAGAACGCTGCAATTGCCCGATCACATGTCGCATTGATAGTGAACGGAAAGTCGATGAATGGAACGCTGTTCCATGGCGTGATGATTGGAGTCTTGGCACTTCTATGCATATCGACATTCCGGTATGGCTATGACTTCTTGATGTTTTTTGGCAAGATACCACGATTCGGAACAATATACACCATCTATAACGGCGTTATGGCTTTCTTCAGCGCATATACGTTGTTCGCGGTGTGTAAAGCAAAGCCTAACGGGGTGTACTTGTTGATATATTATGCCTTGCTTTGCCTATTCTTGACTATCGGGTATTTGTATGTATACGGCAAAATCGGTGATGTGGGAAAGATATACCTATGTGCATTTGGTATTACAGCGGTTCTGGTTTTCCTTGTCTACGTGGTATTCTCGTTGCAAATATGGCGCATATTCCCATTAGGAAGCCGCCGCAGCCATTATTACGATACAATACTGTTCTTGGCAATCTGTGTCGTGCAAGTCGTATACTTCAACCATTATCTATACGCCTACACCTTTTCGAGCTTCATCCGCAGCCTTGCCGGCCATGGCATAGCACTATGAGACGGCGCTATGGCGCAATAAGGATTGACAACAATTACAATAAACAACACAATAAAGATATGGATAAAGATAAACAAATAATCTGTCCGGTATGTGGGACAGCCATCCCTTCAGACGCGAAAATATGTCCGCATTGCAAAGAGACCCTGTGGTCTGACGAAGTCCCCGAAGAATTTGGCGGAGGCAGTGCGACTGAAACATCGGACGGCACACCGCCACCGATGTTAGGAGAAATCTACAACCGAGACTTCCGTCCCGACCCGGACATGGAGCCGGAAGCCGAAACCGAGCGGCTCCTCAAAATTCGCGGATGGCTTTTCCTCTTTGTCCTTATGATGTGGTTGTCGATAGTAAGGGCTATCGTGTCCATGCTGACCGAGTCGCTTCCCACGCCGTTTTTACTCAGCAACATAGCCAAGGTCGGCTTGGCGATTTATGCATTAGTGTGCATCAGCCGCGTCGGAAGCAATGTGGTATTTCTGTGCAGATCATTGCTACTCATCACGTTGGTAGAGACCACGTGTATGATGTTTGGAAGTATCCAACTTTTCAAATATTCTCCTGCTGTAATCTTCTTTGTTGTGAAAATCGTCGTGAGCATCTTATGGCTCGGCTATTTCAACAGCAGTGCGCAAGTTGAGCGCCTTTTCCCGACAGAGGAACGGAGTCATTCGACGGTGGACGTTGTCATTGTTGCCATTACGGCCATATTGGCACTCGTAGCGTCATATACAATTCTAAGTGAGTTGCAGCATGTGCTGATATAGCCATAAGGCGCAACAATAGTTTACCCGGATACGGACGCAGGCGCGAACATTGGCACGCCTGCGTCCGCGTGTTCTCGGCGCCACAGTCGGCAGTTTTGTCCGGTGGTGTTGTGTAAACGGCAAAAAAGGATTATTTTTGTAACCTCAAAAACAAGGTCGCCGGCCGGTATGGCCGCCATACCCGCAACTGCATAGACAATTAATACACCCAATACTATCGGCTTTATGAAAACAGAGATAGCTCAACGGCTCACAGTCCTTCGCGGACTTATGGCCAAGGCCGGCGTCAATGCCGCCATTATCAATAAGACAGACCCCCACCAGAGCGAATATATAGGCGCCCACTGGGCTTTTTTGCGTCGCATCAGCGGCTTTACAGGCAGTGCCGCCACCATGGTAGTCACTGCGGATAAGGCATTGCTGTGGACCGATTCGCGATACTTTATACAGGCGGCGCAGCAGCTTGACGGCACCGAAATCCTGCTAATGAAGGAGGGCCTTCCCGAAACTCCGGACATCCTGACGTGGCTGACGCACAACCTGCATCAAGGCAACACTGTAGGCGTGGACGGAATGTTGTTCAGCCGTACCGAGGCCGACAGCCTGGCTGCAACCCTCGGCGCTCGCGGCATCGAACTCAAGACAGACTTCGACCCTATAGCCGACACGTGGCCCGATCGTCCCGCGCTGCCCCAGGACAAGGTCTTCGTACACGACATCCGGTATGCCGGTCAGAGTGCTGCCGACAAAATTGCCGCTTTACTGACTGCGGCTGCCGACCTCGGCGCAGACGCTATATTCACCAGCGCTCTTGACGAAATTGTATGGACGCTGAACATTCGTGCACACGATGTGCCGTACACTACCGTGGTCACGTCTTTCTTGTATCTGTCGCCCAAGGGCAATACCTTGTTCGTAGACGAGAATAAATTGGATGAGGCCGTTCGTGCCCACCTCGCCGAGGCCGGGGTTGCCGTGGCCGGATACGGAGATGTACTGCCCTTCATCGCAGCCCTGCCGACAGATGTTCGCGTGCTTGCACAGCCGGATAAGAATGCCGTAGCAGTCACCAATGCCCTTGGCGCGCGTGCCGTATTGGCTACTTCGCCGGCCGGAATGCTCAAAGCCGTGAAGAACAAAGTGCAACTGGCCGGAGTGCGTGCCGCAATGGAGCGTGACGGCGTGGCCATTGTTTCGGCCCTTATGGAAATCGAAAGACATGTGGACAATGACCTGCCCCTGACCGAATTGGACGTTGTACGCATCTTCCGCCAAGCACGTCAGGCTCAGCCGTTGTTTTTTGACGAAAGCTTCGGTACTATTGCCGGCTTCGGTGCGCATGGAGCCATCGTCCACTACGACCCCACCGAGGAGTCCAATGCGGAGATACATCGCGGCAGTCTGCTGCTGATAGACAGCGGCGCTCAGTATCTTGACGGCACCACGGACATCACGCGCACAATCGCCATAGGCGAGAGCACAGCCGAACAGCGCCACGACTTCACCCTGGTGATGAAAGGCCATATCGCTTTGGCTACCGCCGTATTCCCGCAAGGAACTGTCGGCATGCAACTTGATATACTCGCACGCCAATTCTTGTGGAAGCAGGGCTTGACCTATCTGCACGGCACCGGACACGGCGTGGGCCACTTCCTCAACGTGCACGAAGGGCCGCAGAGCATTCGCCTCAATTACGTGCCGGCGCCGATGACCCCGGGTATGATTACATCCAATGAGCCCGGACTTTACCGCGAGAATGTCCATGGCATACGTTGCGAAAACCTTGTGCTAACCACCGAGGCCATGACCACCGAGTTCGGCAAGTTCTACCGCTTCGAGACGCTGACGCTATGTCCCTTCGACCTATCGCTGTTTGATGTGGACATGATGACAGATGCCGAGATCGAATGGGTCAACGACTACCACCGTATGGTGTGCTCGCGCCTTACTCCGATGCTGAACAGCGCTCAGCGCACTTGGCTCGAAAAGAAAACCCGGCCACTGACGCGCAACTAACCCCTTAGAAGTAAAAATCAGAACAACATATACAAATGGCATTAATCATTCCACTGCGCGGACACACTCCGGTGATAGGCGCAGACACTTTTCTGGCCGAAAACGCCACCATTATAGGAGATGTCACCATGGGCGAAAAATGCAGCGTATGGTTTGGCACCGTCCTGCGCGGCGATGTCAATACCATCACCATCGGCGACCGCGTCAATATTCAGGATGGCAGTGTACTGCACACGCTTTTCCGCAAATCCACCATCACCATCGGCAACGATGTTTCCATCGGCCATAACGTCACTATACACGGGGCGGACATACACGACCTCGCCTTGGTAGGCATGGGCGCCGTGGTCATGGACAACGCCGTGGTAGGCGAGGGCGCTATCGTTGCCGCCGGCGCCGTAGTCCTGTCCAATACCAAGATAGGTCCTTACGAACTGTGGGCCGGCGCTCCGGCCAAGTACATCAAAAAGGTAGACCCCGAACAAAGCCGCGAAATCAACCAGAAAATCGCGCACAACTACCTGCTGTACTCCCGCTGGTACACCCATCCCGACGAGCCCAACCCTCTGGACGACTGAAAAATCGCAAGATATAAATAAAAAGGAGGCCGAAGCCTCCTTTTTTTATTTATAAAACGTTTTTGGTGTATAGGTCAAAACGGGTGCTATAAACGCTGTAACTACATTGGGCTACAGGATATTATCATGGTTCAAAAAAAATTGAAACATCACTTGGCGAAACCGCTTTGACCCTATGGACCTGAATGTTCTCTTCGTGTTCTCTTCGTGGTATTCAAAAACTTCAAAAACTTGGCAAAATATTTGGCAGGGACGAAAACAGTGTTTAACTTTGCAGTGCAGACCGCATCGCAGAAGCCCGGTCAGGGCTAAGCGGGTGGGTCGACAGACATAATTAGAAAGCGTTTATCCGCGCTGATTCTTGACTATCAGAAATTCTCGCAAAATTTCATATCTATGTCAAGGATTGAGCAACGGTAGATGCCCGTGGATATGTGATTTTCTTGCTTTCGGCAATGTATTTCGAGAGAAATATGGCCGGACGCATTGATTGCATATACGAGCGTGGGCTTCTGCGTTGCCGTCCGACATCTAAAGGGCAATGCGAGAAACCTCGAAACGTAGGACGGTAACAGATACAGATTCCTACGCTTTTTTTATTATCAATCGCCAACGAGAGGATGACCGCGGCGCCTTCAGACTTCAATGAAAAACGTCAAATTTAAGCCATGGGTCGGTAAAGACTACCATGATGGAAACGAGTTCGGTAAAAAGATTCTCGTCATAGGCGAAAGCCACTATTGCGAGGATTGTGAAGATGTCAACGAATCAGATTGCCCGGATTTTACGCAAAATCTCATCCAAACATTAGTGGATGGTAAAACCGCAAGCTGGACAGGAACGTTCCGAAAATTTGAGCGTTCGCTCGTCGGTCACGAAACTACGCCGGAAGAATCGGCAAGAATCTGGAATTCGCTCGCGTTTTACAATTACCTGCAAACGGCCGTGGACGGACCGCGTAAAGCCGGCACCCCGGAGAATTATGACAAATCGGAAGATGCGTTCTATGAGGTTCTTAACGAACTTCAGCCGGATGCCATAATCGTATGGGGCGTGACCCGTATGTGGGACAATATGCCCTCGCGCGGTTGGAAAAAGGGCGATGAAATCGAAGTAGACGGACATCCCTTGAAACAAGGCTCGTATACTCTTGACAACGGACATGTAATCAAGGCTATATGGATAAACCATCCTTCATCGGGCTATTCATGGGAGCGGTGGAACAAAGCAATCAAGGAAGTCCTATGATGTAAAGAAGTCTCTCAAGAAGGTCTCTCATACTTGGTCGAGTAGCCGGGTAATCAGCATGGCTTTAAATGTCGTAAAATGGCATCAAAGCTGTTGACGACCAGCTACCGGCCAATTCTATGCGCTTAAATATATTGATAAACAGTTATTTGTTTAACTGGTTAAACGATTCGACTTCTTAGGGTCATTAACTAACTCAAAAAGTTATCGAAGTATTTTATGACACTACTCACACCCCTCAAAAATGATAAATCGGCACATACCGAACCATCGGTGATGCGACATCCGGCTTCCCGACACAAATCCTCGTCTCCCATCACCGTTCCATTCAAGCGCACAATCATCCGCCCGGCGCTCCTACTCATCCTATTGATCTTTTCCGCTTCCCATGTCCTTGCAGATAAATTCGTCTGTACAGTTGGTGGAATAAGCTATTCTGTTAATACTACCAATAAAACAGCGAGTGTGGTAAGTAACTATTATGGCGCTTATAGTGGCAATATTATTATACCCGAAACTATAATATACGACAATACAACGTATTCCGTCACTTCTATCGGCGAAGACGCCTTCTACGGCTGCTCGGGTCTGACTTCAGCGATCATTGGCAATTCGGTCAAATCCATCGGCGAATCCGCCTTCGACAGCTGCTCCGGGCTGACTTCAGTGACCATCGGCAATTCGGTCAAATCCATCGGCGAAGGCGCCTTCAGATACTGCTCCGGACTAACCTCCGTAACCATCCCCAACTCCGTTACCTTTATCGGCGAAGATGCCTTCTCCGACTGCTCCGGCCTAACTTCCGTGACCATCCCCAACGCTGTCATTTCAATTGGCTATGGAGCCTTCTCCGACTGCTCCGGCTTAACTTCCGTGACCATCGGCAACTCAGTCACCTCTATCGGCGAGATTGCCTTCTACGGCTGCTCCGGACTGACAAAGCTGGTATCTCTGGCCATTGAGCCGCCTGTGTGTGGTTATCAGGTATTTGAAGGTGTTGATAAAACAGCTTGCCGGTTGCTTGTCCCGGAAGAATCTATCAATAAATACAAAACAGCTGACAAATGGGAGGAATTTTTGTATATATCATATAACGGCGTTGACGATGTTAGCGTGGACACGCAGGACGCGGTCTACGAGGTGTACAACCTGCAGGGCGTGCGCGTGGGTAGCGGTATGCGCGAAGCGGAAATCACTGCTGATGCGCTGCCTCACGGCATCTACATCCTTGTGTCGCCGCAAGGTCGTAAGAAGCTGAAAATCTAAACTGATTCGCTTATTGACGCGAGTTCGAGATAAGAAATTGGTAGAAAAAGGCACAAGACAAGAATCCATGCACCGGATTTTTGTCTTGTGCCGAAAATTGCCGAAATCGGGTCACTGAACGGCGGCAAAATGCGGCTGAAAACGGGCGCAGAAAAATTCGGGTTAAAATATTTTGGTGTAACAGATTAAAATGCGTACCTTTGCAGGCCGATTATGTCCAAAAAGCATCAATTGGGCGCAGTCCGGCGGCACTTTTGGCCGAGTGCCGACGATGGCTGTGACCGTATTAACTAATTGTTAAACAAAATCTTAAAAGTGGATACTTTAAGCTACAAAACATCTATGCCCAACGCCCAAAGCGTCGAGCGCAAATGGGTTGTGATTGACGCCACCGATCAGGTACTTGGTCGCCTCTGCTCCCAAGTTGCCAAGATTCTGCGCGGCAAAAACAAGCCCAGCTACTCGCCCCACGTAGAGTGCGGCGACTATGTAATCATCATCAACGCCGACAAGGTTGTCCTGACCGGCAAGAAGATGACAGACCGCATCTATCTCAACTACACCGGCTATCCCGGCGGTCAGCGTGAGGCTACACCCGAGGTCTTGATGAAAAAGTCTTACAACAAGCACATCAAGCCCGGCAAACACCCCCTGTTCCTGCGCGTACTCAAAGGCATGCTGCCCAAGAATCGCATGGGTCGTGCCCTGCTTGCCAACGTCCATGTCTACAACGGACCGAAGCATGACCACGAGGCTCAAAACCCCGTACTTATCGACATCAACAAAATGAAATAACGACGCATGGAAACAGTTAATGCATTAGGCCGCCGTAAGGCCGCCGTCGCCCGCGTGATACTCAAAGAAGGCACCGGCGTCATCACAATCAACAAACGTTCCTTAGAGACATACTTCCCCTCGTCCATTCTGCAGTATATCGTTAAGCAACCCCTGATGGTGCTCGATGTACTCGCCAACTATGACATCCACGTCAACCTCGATGGCGGTGGCTACAAAGGACAGGCCGAAGCTCTGCGCCTGGGCATCGCCCGCGCTCTCGTAAAGGTTAACCCCGAAGACAAAGCACTGCTGCGTAAGCATGGCTTCGTGACTCGCGACCCCCGCGCTGTCGAGCGTAAGAAACCCGGTCGCCCCAAAGCACGCAAGCGCTTCCAGTTCAGCAAGCGTTAATGTCCTCCGGCGGTATGGCCGCGGGTACCACACGATGCCTGCAAGCCGCTTAGCCGCCTGACCCTATAGCCCCGACGCCACAGACGGCGTCAATGCCCGACGTCGGAGCCCCGTGTTTAGTATCTAAACCCCGGAGATGGACACGTTCCCTACCCCAGGGTTGTAATTACCAAAAAGAACGTAAACAAACACCTACCATCAAATCATGGCAACCCCAACATTTGAACAACTCCTCGAAGCAGGATGCCACTTCGGTCACCTCAAAAGAAAATGGAATCCTGCTATGGCTCCCTATATATTCATGGAGCGTAACGGTATCCACATCATCGACCTTGTAAAGACCGCAGCCAAGATCGAAGAAGCTGCTGCAGCACTCAAGAGCATCGCCAAATCCGGCAAGAAAGTGCTGTTCGTAGCCACCAAAAAACAGGCCAAACAAGTAGTGGCCGACAAAGCCACCGCAATAGGCATGCCCTACGTCATCGAACGCTGGCCCGGCGGCATGCTCACCAACTTCCCCACCATCCGCAAAGCCGTCAAGAAGATGGCTTCCATCGACAAGATGAGCAAGGATGGCACTTTTGACAACCTCTCCAAGCGTGAGAAACTGCAGATTACACGTCAGCGCGCCAAGCTCGAGAAAAACCTCGGCAGCATCGCCGACCTCAACCGTCTGCCCTCCGCACTCTTTGTAGTAGACGTACTCAAGGAGCACATCGCCGTAGCCGAAGCCAACCGTCTCGGTATCCCCGTGTTCGCTATGGTCGACACCAACTCCGATCCCACGAACATCGACTTCGTAATCCCCGCCAACGATGATGCTTCCAAGAGCATCGAAGTGGTTCTCGACGCAGTATGCGCTGCCATGGCCGAAGGTCTGGAAGAGCGTAAAGCCGAGAAGGTAGATACCGAAGCCGCCGGCGAAGGTGCCGAAGAAGGCGCAGCTCCCAAACGCGAACGTCGCCGCGTACGCCGCAGCGAAGTGGCCGCAGCTGCCGAAGAGGCTGCTCCCGCCGCTGAAGCCGCTGAGGCTCCCGCTGCCGAAGCTCCCGCTGCCGAGTAATCTACAACAATCTTTAAGTAAATAGTTATTCAATTATAACACTCCACTACAATGGCAGTTACAATCGAAGACATCAAAAAACTCCGCCACCTGACCAGCGCAGGCCTCAGCGACTGCAAGGCAGCCCTGACCGAGACTAACGGCAACATGGATGCCGCTGTCGAAATTCTGCGTCAAAAAGGTAAGGCCATCGCCGCCAAGCGCGAAGACCGTCAGGCTTCGGAAGGCTGCGTCCTCGCAGATGTCAAGGACAACTTCGCAGCTATCGTCGCTCTCAATTGCGAGACCGACTTCGTAGCCAAGAACGCCACTTTCGTCGAGCTGACCAAGAAGCTCCTCGCCCTCGCCCTCGACAATAAAGTCAAGAGCATCGACGAGCTCAAGGCTCTCACCATCGACGGCCGCACCGTGGCCGAACTCGTGGTTGAAGAAAGCGGCAAGACCGGCGAAAAGACCGAAATATCCGCTTACGAATACCTCGAAGGCGCTTCCGTGACCTCGTACAACCACTTTGGCAATAAGCTCTCCACCATCGTGTCCTTCAACCTCGAAGGCGTTGATGCACAGGTGATGCGCGACGTGGCTATGCAGGTTGCAGCCATGAACCCCGTGGCTGTTAATCGCGAGGCCGTTCCTCAAAACATCGTTGACTCGGAACTCTCCGTAGCCATCGAGAAAACAAAGGAAGAACTCGTAAAGAAAGCCGTAGACGCTGCACTGCACAAAGCAGGCATCAACCCCAACCTCGTAGACAGCGAAGACCATATCGAATCGAACATGGCCAAAGGCTGGCTCACTCAGGAAGAAGCTGACAAGGCTCGCAAGATCTCCAAAGAAACTGCTGAGGCTAAGGCTGCAAACCTCCCCGAGGCTATGATCAAAAACATCGCCAACGGTCGCCTCAACAAGTTCTTCAAAGAGTCATGCCTCCTGGAACAGGAATACGTCAAGGACGGTAAGCTTTCCGTAGGCCAGTACCTCGAAGCTTCGTCCAAGGGCCTGGTTGCTGTTGCCTTCAAGCGCATCAACCTCAACGAGGACTAATCTTCTACGATTACACAAAATCCAAATAGCGAGAGCCGCCATCCGCAAGGATGACGGCTCTCGTGTCTTTGATTGGCTTCGAAGAACTCTATCCTCCGATTACTCGAAGTCGAAGAAAATAAAACACAGGCAGCATAGCAAATCGGCCGCAGTTGCTGTCACATCTTTATCGGACAGTTCGGGTTTACCGGACTAATACCTTGGAGACTTTGGAACCCCGACGTACGATATACACGCCGGGAACCTCGGGCAATTCGACACCCAAACAGACGCCACGGAGATCATAATACACTACCTCGCCGGCGGTATAGTCAGCGTTAAGGTCCAGAATACCTGTACTATCCGAACACTTGCCGGTTAAAGATATTATGAGGTCGGCGGCATTAGGCGACGAAACGCGCACGGCTGCCTTATAATTGTCTTGTCCTTTCTTGGGCGTGAATGTGATTTCGTGCGTCGACGACGAATCAAGCGGACCGACAGATCCGCTAATGCTGAAGCAGTCGGCATCCGGGCCGGTGATTACAATTTGCGGCGCGGCGGTAAGACGATTGTGTTCCAAAGTCAATGTCTGCCGATCCGTATTACCAAGCGCCGGGCACGTAAACGCCAGTGCCGCTGTCGCCGAAGTAGTCGAAGCCTTGTCTATGGTGTATGCGAAACCCTCGACAGTATTTGGCGCAAAGTCGAAGATATTGGCACGACGCGCCCCGGCCTTGCCACTGACGATACCCATCAACATGTGCGGACGTCCGTACTTGTCGCGGTGCAGCTTGACACCCTCGGGTTCGCCGCTATTTTGGCTTATCACAGCACTGCGCAGAACCGGCTTACGATAGGCAAAGCGGTCCATGCGCCAATTGTGCACATGTACTATCACCGTGGGTATTTTCTTGCCTTTATAGGTGATGGCATCCGAATTATCCTGTCCCACGCCCTCAAAGTGGTAGATATAGTCGCCATAGACGGTAAATCCCTGAGGCGACCAGGTTTGGAAGCCTTTGTCAAAGCCGGCCAACGCCCCCGTGGTGGTGGGGTTACATCCGTAAGGGAAAGGAATTACCTTGATGGGGCGTGCTTTGTTCCCATTATCAAAGACATCATCCAAATCATACACAGCGAAATATACGACCTTGTTTTTGCTCTGGCGCTCGGCATATAGTCGGTTGTCGCGGTCAACGGTGGGATATTGCCAGCTACGGTTAAAGTGGTTGGTAAACCGACGTACCTTATAAGTCTTGTTGTTGTATGTAAAGGACGTCTTGGAGAGGTCGGCTGTGGCGCCGGCTACAAAAGGGAAAATGCAACATGCACGGCTCATGACCCTCGTGGCCGCCGGCGGATCAAGGCTGTTGCCTCCTGTGAAAATGTACAACTTGCCATCCTTCATACGGCACACCGCCATATTGGAACCGTGGCCTGCATATTCCAAGTACATGTACTGCTTGCGCATAGTCCCGTCCGTGGTCTTGTAATAGCGCGTAACGCACAACGGCTCTTCGCCTTTGAGATTACGGCCCGAAGCCTGCGAAGCCGGGCATATCTGTACGAAGTATATGTCTCCGGTGGTATCATCGACGTCGAAACTTTGTGCCACGCGGTTGCTTTTCAGCTGCAATGCCTTGACGTCCTTACCCACCGGGTCTTTGTAATAGTCCACGGTGGTGCCGTACGATGACGGAAAATGGAATATGGCGGTGCTGCCGCCGAAATAGCGCGTCTGCGTGCTTTCGTACGGCTGCTGTATCATACCCATGGCATATTCGCTGTTGTCAAATTGATTGAAGCGTGCATCGACAATCGCCCCGGACGTGTAGTCCTTGTTTGCATAAAACACGTAGTTGTATGTCTGCGAGCTGTGCTTGGGTTTGCGCTTGAAACTGTTGTAGTTAAGCCGGACGATGGTGTTTTTGGGCTTAACGCCGGCATTGGACTTGTCGCCGTTGAAAAAACGTATGAGCGAATACAGCGAAGACTGTCCCTGACACCTATCAAAACTGTTGCGGCACACGCTGACGTCTGTAACCGCATCGTCCACGCCGACATAGAACAGTCTGATGCAAAACTCGCCCTTGGCGCTGCCGGCCGCAGCAAGCGTATCCCCTACATTGGTGAACACATTACCATCCACGCGAGCCTTCCCGGTGGTATTGATCAGAGACACGGAAGTGCCGCCGCCGTCAAACCGATTGTCCTCAACGACTGTTGAGCCTGTCGATCCGGCAATCCAAACGACATAAGGCTGGTTGGCCGTGCTTCGACGGCCGTTAAAGTCATTGTGTGCGACCGTGATATTACGATAGCGCCCAATGGCGGCAGCCTCAGCCGCGTCCTTCCCGGTATAGTAGGCTCCCAGATGAAATATCGACTTCGAATTATCACGAGGCAGACTGCTCCCATCGGCTACATTGTATACAAACGTCAGCCCGGACATCGGTGCGACGTTAGTAGCCGTACTATTGAAGACACAGCCGGCGCCCGTAAAGCGGAAACCGTTGATTGTGACATTGTCCGCCGTGACATTGAGCTCTCCGGAAATGACACTTTCGGCTGCAGTGCGATTGGCCGAACGCGCGTCACAATAAGCATTTGCGCCTAACAGCGTAAGACCGGGCACGTCTATAGTAACCGCATCACCGTAGATACCGGCATCGACATATACAGTGGAGCCGGGAGCAGGGCGTGCCGACACAAGTGCCTTAAAGTCGGCAAAGGCATTGACACCGGAGGTGTACGTAATTCCACGATAAGACACCGACGTCCCTGACGTTGCGGCATTTCCCACGTAATACGAATTGGCGGCACCGGCCGTGACGCCAAAGCTCAGCAGCGCCACAATAAGAGTACAGATTTGAGAATGTTTCATATTTTGATTTAGAGGTTTATCCTATGTTTTAGTATTTTGGCTTTCGGGAAGCATGTTTCATGCGTTTTTTTCGTGCGCCGATTACTGTTTCTTCAGTCACGCCTTATAGTGTACGTAGTATGTCCTTAAAGATTTATCGGTATCCTTACTAACCTTGTTTGACTTCATCCCAAGGCATGTTTGAAATGCTCGAGGAACAAATCGGTATCCTCGCGAGTAGGCACAGCGGCAGTAGAAAGCTGATATACATCGTAAGGCTTCATTGTCCTGCATTCATCTGATTATATTCGTATTTATATATGAGCAACGCCATACGCATATGGCGTTGCTCATTGCATACTATTATCGATAAACGGGCGTCATCCGTATCAACGGACAACGAGTTTGGCTACAGCGGCAGTGCCATCGGCTCCGGTGACACGCAGCAGGTACACGCCGGGGACCGAAGGCGCATTGATGCACGCTGCATCACCGGTCGAAAATATACGCGCTCCGGCCAGGCTATAGATGTCGGCACGCACGATGCCTGACACTCCGCCTACATTAATGTTGCCACCGGCGTCAACCGGGTTGGGCCAGATAGTCAACGCAGGACTTGCGCTGCCGTCAACAGCAACATCCTCGACTGCATTATTGCGGTTGTAATGTGCCACCAGACGTCCTACACGCATGGTATGCGTACCCAGATTGTCCTGAGCCGAGCTAAGCAGACCGAAACGAACGAACTGCATATTGATGGGATAAATACCGACATAAGACGGCTCGCCCAGGGCGCTCATAGGAAGAACTATCTGCATCTCCGAGCTTCCGGCCGAGACATACATGCGACAGCGACGAGTCACGCCGTCAGCACCTGTCACCCTGGCCTCGGTAGCGGTAGGCTGGAAATAGTTGTCGCCTTCGGCCGGTTCTATTTTTATATTAATATTCTTGGACCCGGCGGAGCGTACACAGAAGGTTACCGAATTGAACTTGGCCGATGTATAGAAATTGATTGTCAGGCTGTCCGGACAGCTGAAAATGTCATAGTCTTTCTTGAACTGCACATAGGAGTTGCGCAAACTGTTGACATTGAATGTCACGTCGCCATCAGCCGTCACATTTAGGTTCTTGACGCCAAAGCCCGAGAGCTTCCAATTGTCCCAGCTGTCTTGCGATACGGCATCAGACTCGGGTATCTGCACGTTGACTGTAGCCGTAATCTCAAGGTCACCACGCGTACCGGTAATGGTGGTGGTGCCGTTCTTGATACCGCGAAGCATTCCATGCACATCAATGTCGGCAATACTGCGATCGGCCACCTCCCATTGGAATTCGCCTGGATCGTAATTATATTGTTCTCTGTCGGCAGTGGCGACAACTTCGAGCAAATACTCGCGAACGTCATCAATGAGGATATTGCCAAGCTTTAATGCGACGTCAGCCTTTACCAATTCTATTTGCTTGGATATGGTGCAGTCACCATAAGTAGCTGTCAGCGTGCCCACACCGGGAGTGCTACCGGCAATAAAAGCATTGCCCTCGCAAGTACCAATGGCTGCGTCACAGCTCAGTTGTGCGTCAGAGAAGTTCTCGTCTACAAGGTCGCCGTACTTATTGTAGGCGAGAATACGCGGAATTATGGTGGCGTAAGTGGGAACAGTGATGTCTACATCGTTGAATGCTATGCGTGTCACGGTTTTATCCTCGGGTGCAGTGGATACGCAGAACATGCCGTTGGCGATAGCACGGGGTATTGTCTCGGTAGTGGTATTGACTACTCGGTCTTGCACAAAGAGCTGTGCCGAGCCGCCTGCATCGACTACGGACATGGTGACGCATCCGAGGTGGCGTGCAATGTCGGCCATGTCAGCCGTGGTGCACCCGGCCGAGGGTCCCCAATCGAAGTCGGTGGACTTGTCTATAACCATCACGTACAAAGTGCGGCCGTCTGCAGACGAGCCGTATCCGGTGCGCGAGTACACTTTGGAATTGTATTCCAAGGCATTGCCTGCATCATCATTGACACCGTCATTGATGATATTGGACAAACCTTGTATGCAGTTATACAGGCGTGGAGTTTCATTGGTATCATACGTTGTCCATCCCTGATTGACAGTGACTATATCGCCCTCGCTCAGCTTGTTAAGAGCCTCGGCGCAGGCGCCGCGCCCCACAAAAGCCAGTTCGTAGTCGCCCAACTTCCCGGTTCCGGCATTGGGCACAACCTTGCGCACTACGCAACGCATATCCTCGCCTACTTTCCAATGCTCGCCCTCGCACAGGTCAAGATATGCTTCGGTGCTGACACCTTCGATGATGCGCCAGTGCCAGGTATTACCATTGGCATAGCCTTCGACAGGCTGGAATGCTTTGTCACGGCCGAAGTAGCTGTTATACATGCACATCTGGCCATCGTGTACCACTCGGTTGACCTGCGTGAATTCAGTGGCATCAAGTTTGTCACTCTTTATGGTGCCTTTCCAGCCCATGGGCTTGAGCCATAACTTCTTGTCTTTGTCAAGCCCGACTATAGGCGTCTGATAGACATCGCACCACGGATCGTTGACCATCACCGTATTGGTGATGACCTTGCCGTCGCGCACATCAGCACCGAACACCGTGCCTACCAGAAAGTCTGACGATGGGTACTGCGAGCTTACGCACCAGAAGTTGCCGTTGGCACCGCCAATCACCTTATGCTCGGACGAAGTGTAGCGAGCTGCTGCCGACACCAACGTCTCGGTGCTGTTTGTACGATCCTTGGCCTGCATGGTCTCAAGCGTATTGTAAGGATTGTCGAGATCCATGGTAATCACATTGACATTGAGCGGGAAACCGATGACACTGTAACGTGTATACGTTGTACCCGGGCCTATGTCGCGGCGCACATACGTGCGCAGGGTATACTCTTTGCCGGAGATGGTGATGGGCTCGTCTGTAGTCAATGCGGACATATCGGCTCCGATGGTCAGCATTGATACAGCCGCAGCAATAAGGCGTAAGGATGTTCTCATTTTTGTTTCTCGAGGTTTAAGTTATAGGATGTTGTTATTGCTCTAATTTATCAAATCGCTTAGCCCGACCGGCACACGCACTGCCCAAATGGCGGAATCCACGATTTGAGCGTAAAAGTACTAAAATTAATCCATTTTAACGCTTAATTTTGCCTAATTTAACATTATTTATAGCCTTAATACCTTCTGAAAGACATCGCATCATATCCATAGACACTGCCAAGAATCCATCAAGTACAAGTTCGACCATTGTCCCGAGTCGGTTTTTCCCCAAATCTTGGCAGACTTAAATGTCAATGCAAAAATTTTTTACACACATATGCCGACATAACCATTATTTTTTGTAATTTTGCAATCACTTGTGGATTTGCCCGAACAACATTGCCCTCCCAAGGCTCTGCTATTCGCATAATCAAGCAAAATCCAATCACACCACAAACAAACATAAAAACAATCCACCTTCTTTTCAAAAAAAAAAGAATACAGACTCAAGATCCAACAGATTTTCACATCATCTTATTCTCTCTCAACATCATTCCAACAAATATGAGTCGGCTGTTATTTGCCCTTTTTATTCTCGCAATTGTGTGCCTCAAGTTGTGCTTCGAAAACCACGATGAAAACACGACCGAATACCCCATTTACTGTCCCGGAGTCACGGACAACCGGAAAAATCAACATATGCTCTCGGACAGCGCCAAATATGCCGATAATAATATGCCCACAGGATATACCCCTTATGCCAACTCTCCCTTAGACGGCAACAACAATTCTAAGATTACGGTCAAGAACGACACGACAGCGCACACAGATGCCATAGTCTTCGTGAAACGCGCAGGCCGAATAGTGCGCAACACATACATTGCCGCAGGCGACACCGTCGCAATCTACGTTCCCAATGGCACATATACCGTTTTAATATATGAGGGCAAAGGATGGCATCCTACAAAACAAATGCCCCGGGAATACCGCGGAGGCTTCGTCTCAAAAGAGTGCTTCTTCTCATACACGCCGATTTCGTTGTCATATTGCACCAAAGATTTAGACATTGGCGAAGCGTGCGACAAATACTCGTGCTCTGCCGATGACATCTTTGGCTCATACCGCTAACCGCGTTGTCTGCCGACAGACGCAAACAACCGCAGCCCCAATATTCCGGCATTCAAATATCCCGTATTTCTGTATTTAAGTAAAATATAAAAAGTTGCACTCGGAAAATTTGGCCGTATCAGAAAAGATTTGTAATTTTGCCCCGCTAAAAGCCCGTGTAAGCTCAATCGTCATCGGTACGCACGGATTTTCGGCAAACAACAAAGACACTAAAAGCTATAAATCAAATAACAACCTAACACAAATGATCATCGTACAAGTAAAAGAAGGCGAAAACATCGAGAAAGCTCTCAAAAAATTCAAACGTAAATACGAGCGCACCGGCGTTGTCAAAGAACTCCGTGCACGTCAAGCCTTCCAGAAACCTTCGGTTGTCAACCGCAAGAAAATGATGAAGGCTGTTTACGTACAGAAACTTCGCAGCGTCGAGGATTAATCATCCGTCTTCGCTCCGAGAAGCGTCAGCGTAAACACGTAGACAAATCTCGCCTCCATCAGACAAAAAAAGGCAAGGCCGGCAACCAAATAATTTTTAAGCCAGAAAGTCTTTGAACGTCAGGCCACAAACTTATACCGGAAAGGGGGAACGAATACAGAGCAAAAGTTTTTTCTCCGATTTTATTTGGAAAAGACAAAAGGAAGCAGTAAATTCGCACATACGATAAGAAGGCGCAAGGGCATCAAGCCCCGGCTTCAGATGCTTATCATTATGTGAGATATGCTGACGAAATCCTTTTTAGAATATCTACGGTGTGAGCTGAATCATTCAGCTTGCACCGTATTGTCATATTCGAAGGATTTGAAAGATTGGACACGCTTCTTGACAGGCGTAGACTGGGACACAGACGACGACACCGACCTCGTAGACCCGTCAACCGTGACGCGATCGGACATTCGCGCATGGCTCGCCGATATGACACAACGTGGATTGGCCCAGACAACAATACGACGCAGGCTGTCATGTGTACGTACATTCTACCGTTATCTCGCACGCTACCACGGATATACAGCAGACCCGACACGCGACCTCGAGCTGGCACACGCCCCCAAGGTGCTACCTCGCTTTGTCCCGACAGAAGACACAGAAGCCGTGCTGGACGCGCCCATCGACCACGCCAATTTCCGTGAAGTGCGCGACCGACTCGCTGTAGAGCTACTATATGCCACAGGAATGCGTTCCGCCGAACTGATATCCCTCACGGACGACAATGCCGACACCGCCCAATCCCAAGTGCGCGTCATCGGCAAACGCAACAAGGAACGCATCATACCCATAGCGCCGGAATTGTCCGAAGCCATAGACGCCTACCGTCTACTACGGACTCAAGTGACCGGGACACGCCACACGCCGACACTGATGGTGCGCGAAAGCGGTGAGCCACTATATTACGGCCTTCTTAACCGTATAGTGCACAAGGCATTGGATCCCGTAGCGCATAGCGCAAAGCGCAGCCCTCACGTCTTGCGGCACTCTTTCGCCACCGATATGCTCAATGGTGGCGCCGACCTTGACGCTGTACAAAAGTTACTGGGACACGCCTCTTTGGCCACCACGCAACTGTACACACATATATCATACCGAGAGTTACAACAAAATTATCAACAGGCACATCCGCGTGCCATTAAAAAAGAAGAACCATGAACGTACGTATCAAAGCCATCCACTTCGAGATTGCAGACCGCCTCGTAAACTTTATCAACAAGAAAACAGAGCGCATCGGACGTCGTAACCCCGAGATTGACACCTTCGATGTCAACCTCAACCTCATCAAGCCTGAAACCGCCCTCAACAAGGAAGTAACCATCCGTGTCGCCATTCCCCAAAATGGCGAAATCGTAGCCAGCAAAACAGCGGACACCTTCGAGGAAGCCTTCGATGTAGCCGTCGAAGCCGTCGAAAAGCAGCTCGAAAAACGTGCCGCCCGCAACAAGTAGCCGTACGCACACCCATGCAGCATGAAGGCAGCCGCATGATTGCACTCACCATTATAAATAAATATGTGCGCAGACAAACGCTGACACACCACGAAACATGATACATCCGAGGCTCAATCATATATAGTATTCGGCAACATCCTATACCGTAAACCGGATTACAAAGCCTTACACACTTCCCCAAAACAATTAGTCGGGGCGCTGCTGACGCAGTGCCCCGACTAATTGTTACGTAAACACGGCTATAGGTCAAAAATGCGAACTGAATGAACGTCGAAAAAAGAAGCGGCGCATGCCGTCCGATGATGGGAGGCATGCGCCGCTATGGTGTACGTCCTTATGGACTGGAGGTGCTTACTTTGTCAGACCGGAGATATTGAAAGCATCAAACTCGAGGTCGTTGGCTGCACGCTGCGCCATGCTGCTGTCCAGCTTGATAGCCTGACGCAGGTTGGAGGTCAGCATCTGCTCGTTGTTGGTGCGAGCGCCCAGAACTGCCATCAGATAATATGTGGTAGCATCGGGCTTGTTAACACCGGCAAGAGTACTCTTAGCCTTGGTGTAGTCCTTGGTAAGGATTTGAGCAAGAGCGGCGTTGTTGCTCTTGGAGTCGCCGAAGGCGCGAACTGCAGAAGCGTTGTCGCCCTGCTTCAGGTAGTATACACCGAGGGCATCACCCAGAGATTCAGCACCGGCAGCATTGCCGAAGTACTGGTTGGCAGCGCGATAGTTGCCGTTAACCATTTCGACGAGACCGAGATTGAGCTTGGGCTCGGCACCGGCGGGAGCCAGTTGGGCTGCACGCTCGAAGGATGCTTTGGCTTTGTCGTAGTCGCGAGCCACGTATTGTGTGAGGCCGAGGTCGTTCCATCCACGGTAGTCGTTAGGATACTGACGTGTGGCGGTTTCGTAGATGCTCATGCGACGGGCATTGTCATCGGTGAGGGTGGCAGCGTAAAGCAGCTCTTCGATGGACAACTTGGAAGGATCGTTGTCGAAGCATTTGTTGATTTCACTGTCGCTCTTGCCTATTACGTCGATGGACGCCGTAATGCGCGAGTAGCGGAGTTGCGGCAAGATTTCTTCGGCCAGCTGTTCGAAGACTGTGGAGATGTTGCGGATTTCGCGCTCACGCTCTTCGGGGTCTTTGTACATAGACAGAACGCTGAGGATGAGGTCTTTGTCCTGGATGTTGGACTGGCTGACAAGCTTCTGGAAGCCTTCCCAGTCTTCGGCAGTGAAGTTAGCGGTCAGTTCGCCGAACTCGGTGATTTTGTCTTTTTTGAGGCGACCCGAAACATAACCCTTGGTGTTGTCTTCACGGTTCTGAGCCAGACGCTCGTTGAAGTCGTAAGCACCGTCAGGCGATGCATAGGATTGGATGTTGATTTCGTTGATGACGCGTGTGCTGTCGCCATTGGCTGCCATCAGTGAGTTGTGGAACTCGGTCATGGCGTTGGTATTCAGCTCGGAGGAGCGAATGTTGGCCTGATTGATAAGGAACTTGATGTCGGCAGCGTATTTTTCGTTAATGACACGCTGGAATGCGTCCTTGCCAAGAGCGGGATTGACGGTTGCCGGGTCGGCGAGGGCGGCAGTTGCGATGATGCCGTTGGCCACATTGACGCGCGGCAATACATATTGCTTTTTGCCCTGTGTAACTACGAAGTCAAGTGCTAGGGTGCTCTTAGCCATTTCGGGGGTATAAGCGTAAGCTGCGGGGATAGTAACTGTTCCACCGTTTTCGTAAGAGATTACGGGGTTATTGCCACGTACCTTTTCGCCTTGGAAGGTATAGGGAACGGAAGTGGTTTCTTGTCCATTGTATACAAGCACTGGGGTAACAGTAACTACAGCGTTCTTTACAAAGAACTTAGCGGGAATGTTACCGGTGATGGTTGCGGGAACTTTTTCACCGACAACTTCCAGAGGATTGGGGTTGACGTTGAAATAGTCTTGGCTGAATTGACCGAGCTTTTTGCCGCAGGATGCCAGCATAAGCACTGCACCGAGGGCTAAGGTCAGACATAGTTTTTGTTTCATAGCGAATAGTTCTTAATGTGGTTGTTGTTTTATCTCTTTTTTCATGTATCTACGGGTTGGGCACGAATGCCGAAGCCGTGTTTTATTGCGCAAATATACTGCTTTTTAAAGTGCTGCACAAAATCATTTGGATACAAATATTTGCTAAATTATATTAACATATACAAGCTATTGACGCACAAACACATACCCGATACACATATTCATGTCATATGTATAGTAATGGTATCTCAAGGAGGCTTATCCGGTATCTTTTTGCGGAAAGCCAGGGTTTCTTGCTCCGCAAGCGCTACGCGATAACGAACCCATCAGGGTTCTCATCCCGCCTTTCTTCGCACGAAGGTCCGAAAGCTTGCGCTTCCGGACCTTCTTTGCGGAAAGACAGGGATTCGAACCCTGGGTGCCCGCAAGGGCACAACGGTTTTCGAGACCGCCCCGATCGACCACTCCGGCATCTTTCCGTATATCACACGCGGTCGCACGTGTCGTTTTGTGGGTGCAAAGGTACTAAATGATTTTGATGTGTGCAATATTCGGACGTGCATTTCAAAATTATTTTTTTCTTACAGCAACCCCAAACGGACCAATGCTTGCATTGTTTGCTTGCTTACGCATGCCGCTGTATGATTACCTCATAAGGGGTCATGTAACTATTACCCCCCCCGCCACAGCATTTTGTGACAGGGGGGGGTAAGCGTTATGTTCGAAACTTATCACACATCCTTTCGGATATGTGTGATTCGATTAGTTGACGCGAAAGCGGTCGGTACCGTCGGCAAAGTAAGCCACTATCTGACGTGCAGCGGCAATGCCGGCGTTGATATTGGCTTCGGCAGTCTGTGCACCCATTTTCTTGGGAGTAAAGAACACACGTCCGGGGAATCGTTGGCGCAGCTCGTCAGCATTGGAGGGAGCGATATCGGCCACATACTTGATATCAGGGCGCTGTTCGAGGGCCTCGGCCAACGATGGCTCGTCAATGACTTCGCGACGCGCAGTATTAATCAGTAGTCCGCCCTTGGGCATAAGTTCGATAAGGTGCTTATTCACGCTGTTGCGTGTCTCATCGGTGGCTGGTATATGCAGCGACACTACATCATTGTTTGCATATAGTTCTTCGATGGAATGTACCGGGTGTACTCCGGCATCTTCGATGACCTTGTCCGGGCAATACGGATCAAGAGCGCTCACCTCCATACCAAATCCTTTGGCGATACGGGCAACGTTACGGCCTACCTGACCAAAAGCATGTATGCCAAGGCGTTTGCCTTTAAGCTCGGTACCCGACGTGCCGGCGTACATATTGCGCACTGCCATTACGGCAAGCCCGAAGACCAATTCGGCCACGGCATTGGAATTTTGTCCGGGGGTGTTTTCGACCACAATATTATGGGCTGTAGCAGCTTTGAGATCGATATTGTCGTATCCGGCGCCGGCTCGTACTACAATTTTCAGCTGCGGTGCGACATCCATAAGCGCACCATCGACAATGTCGCTGCGCACGATGAGCGCATCGGCATCTTTGACAGCCTCAAGCAATTGGGCGCGGTCTGTATATTTTTCGAGAATGGCGAGCGTGTGTCCGCCTTCTTCGATGGCCTTGCGGATGCCTTGGACTGCGGCTGCCGCAAAGGGCTTTTCGGTGGCTAATAATACTTTCATTGTACTGTTGTCTTTGGTTGAACGACTACATCGTATCAATGTACGGCTTGGAAGTCGGCCATAGCGTCCACGAGCACCTTGACGCTGTCGATGGGGAGGGCGTTGTACAGCGAGGCGCGGAAGCCGCCGACGCTGCGGTGACCTTTGATACCTACGATACCGCGTTGTGTGGCAAATTCCACAAAATCCTTTTCGAGTTCCTTGTATTCGGGTTTCATCACGAAGCATACGTTCATAATCGAACGGTCAGCCGGATCGGTGACCGTGCCGGTGAACATGCGACTACTGTCTATGGCCTCGTAGAGCATGGCAGCCTTCTCAAGGTCACGGCGCTCGAGCTCCTTGATGCCGCCGAGGTCTTTATAGTAGCGCAGGGTCTGCAGAGCAGAGAATATGGGAAGTACGGGAGGGGTGTTGAACATCGAGCCCTTGGCCACATGTGTGCGATAGTCAAGCATCGTGGGGATGGGACGATCTACATGTCCGAGAGCATCATCGCGTACAATAACAATGGTGACACCGGCGGGAGCGAGGTTCTTCTGCGCCCCGGCATATATTGCATCATATTTGGAGACATCTACGGCGCGCGAGAAGATGTCCGAGCTCATATCGGCCACCATACGACAAGGCACATCGGGATCTTTGCGTATCTCGGTACCATATATAGTGTTGTTGGACGTATAGTGGAAGTAGTCGCTATCGGCAGGTACGACGAAGTCCTTGGGTATACGAGTGTAGTTGTCGCCTTCGCCTGAGGCCACGACATTTACTTCACCAAAGAGGCGCGCTTCTTTGATGGCCTTGTGTGCCCATGTGCCGGTGTCAAGATAGCTGGCGCGCTTGCGCAACAGATTGAAAGGAATCATGCAGAACTGCATCGAGGCGCCGCCGCCAAGCCACAGCACGCTGTAACCTCCGGGGATTTCGAGAAGCTCTTTGACAAGAGCCGAGGCTTCGTCAATAACAGCCTGGAATTCCTTGCTGCGGTGCGATATTTCCAAGATGGACAATCCGGTGTCAGCAAAATTGATGATTGCATCTGCCGTGTTCTGAATAGTGTACTGGCTCAGAATCGAAGGACCGGCATAGAAGTTGTGCTTCTTCATACTCATAGTGTTTGTATTATTATAGGTTTATCTTTCGCATTGTATACGTGCACTGCACAGTTGACCCGGTTGTATGTAGCAACGGAGTGCTTGCACGGGGCAAATATAGTTATATTTTTTGTGATGCACAGCCATTGGCACAAAAAAACGCACAAAAAAAAACGAGAGACCCATCATATGATGAACCTCTCGATGTTTGGTGGCGGAGGCAGGACTCGAACCTACGACCTTCGGGTTATGAGCCCGATGAGCTACCACTGCTCTACTCCGCGATGTTTCAGTGGTGCAAAGGTATACACTTCTCACGAGACAGCCAAATGATTTAACTAACTTTAACCCCCCCCAATCATTCACAATTCTCCCGTCAGCTTACATTCCAAAGCCCTACCCCACTTATTATCAATACTCATAAGGGCAAATTGTCACAACAAACGGCACAAGCAGAAAATAATCCGCCACCGCCATATGCACGAGACATGTATCCAACTTTTAGCGTTTTTTTGCTAAGTTGTTAAGCCGATAAGTATTAACTTTGTCGTATGGAAAAGACCGGTCAAAGCGCAACGACAAACGATGCACCACACAAAAAGGTGTTTTTGAATGGCAAGACGGCAAAAGGCACGCGCCGCCGCAAGGTTCTACTATATACTGCCGCAGCCATAACTGCGCTTATCGTCCTCGTCGGCGCATGGGCATGGGTCACCGTAGCACGCACCTACGATGGCGCACAACCTGTGCGCATATACATACCGCGAGGTGCCGACTCGGAAGCCGTCTCCAAAATACTTACTGACAGCCTCGGCAGCTACGGTGCCACTGTAGCACGGATTTGGAGATGGCGTGACGGAAACCCGGAAGTCGCCGCCGGCTCGTACGTCATCACCGAAGGAGACCGCGCGTGGTCGGTAGTCAACCGCTTGCGCTTTGGCGCTCAGACGCCCATAAGGCTAACATTCAATAATATACGGACGCTCGGCGACTTAGCTTCGCGCATCAGTGCCAAAATGATTTGGGACTCCTTAGCTTTCATCAATGGATGCGCCGAAGTGCTTCCGGTCATGGGCTACGACACGCCCGAGCAATACATCGCCGCATTTGTACCTGATACCTACGAGGCATTTTGGACCGACAGTCCGGCCAAGCTCATCAAGCGTCTAACCACAGTGCGCGATGCCTTTTGGACCTCGGAACGATGCCGGCAGGCTAAGGCCTTGAACCTCACGCCCACACAAGTAACCACCCTGGCGTCCATAGTTGAGGAAGAAACCGCCAAAGACGACGAAAGGCCCAAGGTAGCACGCCTATATCTCAACCGTCTGGCAATAGATATGCCGCTGCAAGCCGACCCTACCGTCAAATTCGCCATGGGCGACCCCACCCTACGCCGCATCACCGGACCGATGCTCCGCACACCATCTCCCTACAACACTTATCTCAAAAAAGGCCTTCCGCCGGGTCCCATACGTATGCCGGAACGTGCCACCATCGATGCAGTCCTGTATGCACCGGAACACAACTACATATATATGTGCGCACGCGAGGACTTCAGCGGATACCACAATTTCACCGCCGATTACGCCGTACACAAGGCCAACGGCGCTCGATACCGCGCCGCCCTTGATGCTCGCGGCATCAAGTGATTTTCCTCTCTCCGGATACACACCATCGCATAACACGCCTATTGCGGCCGCCAACGACGGTCCGAAAAACTACGTTGCATCCAATGCAAAAGCTATCGATTTATCAGGACGAATGACATGGCCGTGTCTTCATGCACGTTTTACGACGATTATATCGAACACGCTATAGAAGACATGTTCATATTTGGCCAAATCGCACTTTGTTACGGAATTTTTCCTCCGCCAAGAGTTCCGCATCTCGACAAAAGTATGTAAATTTGTAAATTGTAACCAAACGACAGAATTAGACACACGTCATGAACATATACAAATATGCACAAAGTATGCGTCGCATGGCAACCATAGCCGTCATCGCCACAATCGCTGTGCCGGCGTCTTATGCCGCCGAGCCGCAGCTACTCGTCGAGATGCCCGTGCCGCCAAGCGAAATTGTCCGTATGGACCAACGCGCCAACTATATACTTGACAATTTTTGGAAAAACTGCAATTTCAAGAGTATATTCTCATCCAAGGAGCGCCTGGACTACACCATGGGGCAATTTTTTGCACTGACACCGCTGGCAACTGCCGACACGGTACACATCGCCATCAATCGGCTGCTTACAGGCGTGGAGAAATCGGCACCCAAGCAGTTGCCCGAATTGGCACGCATAGCCGAGCGCTGGACTTATGCTGACAGCGCCGAATACCAAAGTGATGAGCTCTACCTGCCTTTCGTGAAGGCCGTAGTGGACTGCAAAAAAGTCAAGGGTGCCGAACGCGCACGCTTCGAAGCCCAGTACACAACACTGACGTCAAGCAGCGTCGGTTGCACCGTGCCCGACTTCGAGTTTGTACGTCCTGACGGCTCCATCGGACACTTCGGCGAAGTGGACGCGCCGCACATCCTGCTGATGTTCTTCGACCCGGACTGTGCCGACTGCCGACTGGCCAAGGCTCGCTTCAGTGCCGATTACGCCATCAACTGGCTGTGCGAAAAAGGCATACTGAAAATTGTGGCAATATATCCCGGTGAGGACAGCGACCAATGGCGTGCCGAGGCCTTGGATATGCCCGATACGTGGGTCAAAGGCAGTTACGCCGATGCAGACACCTATTTCGCCATGCCCACCATGCCCATGCTATACTACATAGACAAGCAACATGTGGTGCAAGCCAAAGACGTCAAGCCCGACAATGTACTCAAGGCCTTTCAAGCGCTTGTACGCAGCATCGTCAACAGCGCACAGGCCGCAGACAGCGACAAACCCGCCGGCAATACCGATGAAGAGCAAAATAAATCCGAATAACCCTCGCACGCAAGACCCGGCACACACATGAAGATAGCCGTACTGATTTCCGGAGGCGTCGATAGCGCCGTAGCCGTCTACCGCCTGCTCGAACAAGGGCACGACCTGCACTTGTTCTACATACGCATAGGTCTGGACAACGGCGAGGGCGACTGCTCGGCTGACGAGGACATAGAGATGTGCACGCTCATAGCACGCCGCTTCGGATTGCCCTTCGATATAGTATCGCTGCACCAAGAATATTGGGACAACGTCATGGAATACGCCCTGCGCACAGTGCGCCAAGGGCTGACGCCAAATCCCGACATGATGTGCAACAAGATGATAAAGTTCGGATATTTCGAGCAACGCTGGGGACACCTCTACGACATGACCGCAACCGGCCATTACGCAACCGTCATCACCGATTCCGATGGTCACAAATGGCTGGGCACAGCCATCGACCCGGTCAAGGATCAAACCGACTTCCTGGCACGCATAAGTTACGAACAACTGGACCACCTGATGTTCCCCATAGGCGACCTACCCAAAGAGGAAGTACGCCGCATAGCCGCCGACGTACACATGCCCAACGCCATGCGCAAGGACTCGCAAGGCATATGCTTCCTTGGCAAAATAAATTACAACGACTTCATACGCCGACACCTCGGCGAGCGCCCCGGACCTATCGTCGAAATCGAAACCGGACGCAAGCTGGGCGAGCATCGCGGATTTTGGTTCCACACCATAGGACAACGCAAGGGCCTGGGACTCAGCGGAGGTCCATGGTATGTCGTACGCAAAAACGCCCACGACAACGTCGTGTACGTCTCCGGAGGATACGACACCGCCAAACAATACGGCGATACGCTGCCACTCACCGAGATGCACTACATCTCCGGATGCCCATGGACTCCCGAAGACCTGGCAAAAGGCGTTGACATAACCTTCAAAAACAGACACACGCCTGAATTTACGGATGCAACAATGACATTGGCCCCCAACGGCGACTACGTGGTACGTGCCGCGCACCAAGTCCAAGGCATAGCACCCGGCCAGTTCTGCGTAATCTACGACAAGGAACGCCACCGCTGCTTCGGCTCGGGCATAATCACCGGCGCAAGCGTCATCACCGACAACATTGACACAAAGTAAAACCATGGACAACAGAATAAGACTCAGAATAATGGGCATAAGCTACAACCCCGTACGCAGCGGAGCCTTCGCACTGCTCCTTGCCGACGAAGAGGGCGAAAAACGCATACCCATACTCATAGGGGCCAGCGAAGCACAGGCCATAGGCATCAAGATGCAAGGCGTAATTCCGCCGCGCCCCATGACTCACGACCTATTCTGCTCTCTCGGCCAAGCCTTTGGCATACAGCTCGAAGAGGTGTTCATCTACCGCTTCGAAGATGGAATTTTCTCCTCGGAAATAACCTTTCGCGACCGCAAAGGCAAGGAAGCCGTACTGGACGCTCGCACCTCAGATGCCGTAGCCATAGCTGTGCGCGTCGGAGCTCCAATATACACCACCCCCGAAATCTTGGAACGTGCCGGTCTGTCCTTGGAGGAATGTATCACCGAAGACCTCAATAAAGGTCCGGAAGACAGGACTCGCCAAGCATCAAAAACAGAATCACAAGACCCGGACGAAATGTCCGATGAACAGCTCGAGGCGTTGCTCGAACAGCTGACTCGCGACGAAGAGTACGAGGAAGCCGCTCGCATCAATTCCATACTTCGCCAACGCCGAAAGGACAAATAAACGACAAACCTAAAAACCATACAATAAACCAATCAACCAAAAATCACACACGCTTCAATGAAAAGCTCCACTTTAAAAGCCAAACTTGCGACTCTAAGCTTCTTCGAGTTTGCAATATGGGGAACGTACCTCGTATCCATGGGCATGTTCCTGTATCACGTAGGCTTAGGCCAGGAAATATTTCTCTTTTATATGGTTCAGGGACTTGTGTCTCTGTTTATGCCCGCCGTGATGGGCATCGTTGCCGACCGTTGGCTACCGGCACAAAAAACCTTGGCTCTATGCCACTTCATAGCCGCCATATTTATGTTTGCCGCCGGATACTATGCCATGTCGGTACTGCCTGATGGATGGATCGAAATGACCCACGAACAGCTGGTCGGCTATGTGGACTTCGGCACAATATTCACGCTGTATACCATCTCTGTGGCTTTCTATATGCCCACAATAGGACTTAACAACTCGGTAGCCTTCAATGCCCTCGAAAGAGGAGGCCTGGACACGGTCAAGAACTTCCCTCCCATACGAGTATTCGGAACTGTAGGCTTCATCGTGGCCGAACTGATGGTAAATTTTGTGGAAATAGACGGTATCACACTGCAAAAAAGCTACACCCAATTCTTTGCCACCGGCGCTTTCGGCATCATCATGGCTCTGTACGCGTTGACCATGCCCAAATGTCCGGTCAACAAGAGCGCCAGTGGCGGACTTGCCGATGCCCTCGGCCTGCGTGCCTTCGCCCTATTCAAGACACGCCGCATGGCCATATTCTTCATATTCTCGATGCTACTGGGCGTATCGCTGCAAATCACCAACAGCTATGGCACCACCTTCATCGAAAGCTTCAGCAAAGTGACCGAATACAGCGAAGGACTGCTCAACGGATGGTTTGCACACAACCCGACATTCCTGATTTCGATTTCGCAATGCTCCGAAGCCCTGTGCATTCTGATGATAGCCTTCTGTCTTAAGCGCTTCGGCATCAAAGGCGTAATGCTGATCGCAATGTTTGCCTGGGTACTACGCTTCGGTTTCTTCGGCATCGGCGACACCAACTTCCCCGGTGTCATCTTCCTTGTGCTGTCCTGCATCGTCTACGGCGTTGCCTTCGACTTCTTCAACGTCTCCGGCGGTATTTACGTCGATCAACAGACCGACCCCAAGCTGCGCTCATCCGCTCAAGGTCTTTTCATGATTATGACCAACGGTATCGGCGCTTCGCTGGGTACATTTATAGCCGGCGAATTTGTAGTCAATAAATACGTTATGACACAAGAAGTAGGAACACAAGCCATGATTGACGGATGGCATCACTCGTGGTTCATCTTTGCCGCATACGCCTTAGCCGTATTTATCATGTTCTACTTCTGCTTCAAAGCACCCAAGAAAGTCGAAGAAAAAACAGTCAACAATATCTAACAGCCAATAAGATGCGGTGTCCGAATGTCTCGGACATCGCGCTTTAACGGCCAACGACACATACGGGAATGATCCAGTTCTACGCGCCCGACATACAGCAAACATTGACGCTGCCGCCCGAAGACAGCGCACACGCCGTACGCGTGCTGCGTATGCACACGGGCGACACATTATATGTCGTGGATGGTCGCGGCACACGCTACACATGCACCCTCGTAGCAGGCGACGCACGCCGCGCAGTCGTAGCAATCGATGACGCCGTTACCATCGAACGCGTATGGCCTGCGGACATCACCGTAGCCGTCGCACCGGCCAAACATATAGACCGCACCGAATGGCTGGTCGAAAAACTGGTGGAAATCGGAGTAGACAACATCGTCCCGGTGCTATGCGCTCGGTCGGAACGTCGCGAAATCAAGGTAGAACGCCTCCGCAAAATTGCCGTTTCGGCTATGAAACAGTCGCTTAAGGCTATCATGCCGAACATCGCCGAAATGACCCCGCTACCCCAACTGCTACGGCAAACCACGGCACAGCAACGCTTTATCGGGTATTGCGATGCTCACACCGAGCGGACGCTCCTTTCAAAGGCATTGCAACCGCGCCTTAGCACGCTGCTGCTCATAGGCCCCGAAGGGGATTTCTCACCACAAGAAGTAAAACAATGCCTCGACGCCGGATGCAGAGCTGTCACCATGGGCGACAACCGCCTGCGCACCGAGACAGCCGCACTCGTCGCCTGCGACACCTTCCATATCATCAACCAAATTCACTAATGAACGCCAACGAATTACTGCAATATCTGACCCCGACAGCAGCCAAAGGCACAACATTCTTCCTTCTGGCCGGCCCTTGCGTCATCGAGGGCGAAAAAATGGCACTCGACATTGCCGAAAAGATACTGAGTACAACCTCCGAGCTGGGTATACCCTACGTTTTCAAAGGCAGCTACCGCAAGGCCAACCGCAGCCGCCTAGACTCGTTCCAAGGCATAGGTGACGAAAAAGCTCTGCGCATACTCGCAAAAGTGCGCGACACCTTCGGCATTCCCGTGGTCACGGACATTCACCTGCCCGCCGAAGCCGCCATGGCCGCCGAATACGTGGATATTCTGCAAATTCCGGCGTTCCTATGCCGCCAAACCGACCTGCTGGTGGCCGCCGCACACACCGGCAAGATGGTCAACATCAAGAAAGGGCAATTTCTGGCACCCGAATCGATGCATTTCGCCGTCGAAAAAGTCCGACAAAGCGGCAACGATGCCGTAGCCGTCACCGACCGCGGTACAATGCTTGGATACGGCGACCTCGTGGTCGATATGCGCGGCATACCCGTGATGCAGCAGCAATGCGGATGCCCGGTCATTATGGACATTACACACTCGCTGCAACAGCCCAATACCAACAACGGAGTCACCGGCGGGCATCCCGAACTGATTGAGACCCTCGGCCGCGCGGCCATAGCCGTAGGCGCCAACGGCATATTTATCGAGACACACCCGCAACCGTCCAAAGCACTCTCCGATGGCGCCAATATGCTGCGTCTGGACCTACTGCCCACGCTATTGCGGCATCTTTTGGCCATACGACGCACCATCGCCGCATTCTGACATCTTCACACTCATACCACACGACAGATGACACGACACATTTCAATCCTCCTCGCCGCAATCACGGCCATGGCCATAACAACACGCGCCGACATCAACAACCCGATGACCAAAGCCGTGCTGAATGTCTACGCACAACAACTCAGCGAAGACCCAAAGGACTACGAGACATATCTCAACCGCGCCAACGTATATTACAGCAACAACGAGTATCTGCGTGCGCTCTCGGATGCGGACAACGCCCTCAAATATATCCCCGAGAAAGACACCGATACACGCATGCGCGCACTCACTCTGCGTGCCAATATATATTTGCAAACCGAGCGACCCGCCGAAGCACTGCGCGACCTTGACGCCACAGTGGCATTGGACCCCACTTCATATATCAATGTCTATCTGCGTGCCAATACGCGCTACACACTCGAACAATACGCCGCCGCTCGTGAAGACTACAACCGTCTGCTACGTCTCAACCCTCGCAGTACCGAAGCCATGATAGGACTGGCTCGCATAGCAGTCAAAGAAAACAACCTCGGCACAGCCACACAATACCTCGATGATGCGGTAGCGTCTGATCCAAACAACGCGGATATATACGTGCGCCGTGCCAACGTGCGCCGCTCGATGGGCAACGGCAGCGGCGCCGTCGAAGACATCATGCTGGCTCTGAGCACGGACGCATCCAACGCTCGCGCCACCAAGCTGCTTGTAGATATGGCTAATACCGACTATGCCGTTGTCATCGAAGGGATTACACGCGCCATCGAACAGGCTCCGCGAGTTGCCATGTTTATTTATCTGCGAGCCTACATACAGCAAGCGCATTTCCACTACAAAGCCGCATTAGCCGACTACAACACCATCATCACGCAAAACCTTAACGACTACCGAGGCATATACGCCGGAACGGCACGCTGCCGCTATGCCATCGGCCAATACGAACAAGCTTTGACAGACATCGACCAAGCACTGGCTGCCGCTCCCGACAATGCCGACAACCACATACTGCGTGCTCGCATATTGCGTGCCCTCGGCCGACGCGTCGATGCATACAGCGCCGCCGCTCGTGCGCTGGCACTACAGCCCAACAATACACAGGCACTCATCGAGTTGGGACTGACAGCCTATTCGCAAGAACAATACAGCCAAGCCGCCGACCTGTTCGGCGAAGCGACAATGACTGCCGAAGGCGCCGACGCGGCACGCGCGTATATGCTGCGTGCCTCAGTGCTCGAAGAACGTCTGAACCAGCCTGTTGCCGCAGCCGGATTCTACCGACACGTAGCCGAGACAACAACGCCGCAAGCAAGGCAAAACGCGACTGCGGACGCGGCATCCTCCGCCACAAACCCAGACGCCATTGCCATCCTAAATGCCGACCCGGCAATGCTGCGCCCGTTGGCTCTATTGCACTGCGGCGAACGTCAAGCCGCCGATGCAGCCATGGCAACAATTATTGCCTTACCTGACGCCGATGGCGCCCACGCCTTCGAAGCTGCCTGCTACTACGCACAAGCATCCGCCCTCGCCAAAGACAAGACAACGGCCTCAGCCGACACCGATGCAGCCTTCCGTCATCTCGAGACCGCACTGACACGCGGTTACGGAGACCTGCACCGCCTGCGTGATGACACCGATGCCCCGGCCAACATTGCTCCTCTGCGCACAGACAGCCGCTTCACAGCCCTCACAACACGCTTCGCCCATCTCTTCTGACATCGCACAAACAATACACATCTATTGTTTTACATTATTATATAGCCTTCAACTTACATAATATGACAAACGTTCTTTTTTGCAGTGTAGGTCGCCGTTGTCGCCTGCTTATGGACTTCAAGAAGACTCTAAACGGCCGTGGCTTAATTATTGCCACAGATAACAGTTCGACAGCACCAGCCTTGTATTTTGCAGACAAACGACATATCGTGCCTCGCATAACAGATCCAAAGTATCTTGACACAATTCTTGACATATGCAAGAAAGAAAACATCAAGGCCATCACAACACTCATCGATCCGGAAATATCTATTCTTGCGAATAATAGAGAACGTTTTTTAGACAACGGGATTATACCCTTATGCCCGAATAAAGCTTCGGCAGACTTGTGCTTCAACAAATACGAAATGTTTAAATACTTGTCATCAAAGGGTATACGCACTCCGCTTACATTTCACAACATTGATATATTCAAACAAGCACTTGCCGCTGGCGAAATCTATTTCCCAGTATTTATGAAACCTATTTGCGGTAGCGCAAGTATCGGGGCACATCGCGTCAACGACATCCAAACACTCGAAGAAGATTGGAATAGCGGTCAACACGACTACATCATACAAGAACTGATGACAGGTGGAGATTGCGATGCTGATGTATATGTGGACTGTATATCGCATAAAGCTGTTGCGGCCTTTTCTAAAAGAAAAATAGAAACCCGTATAGGTGGTGCAAGCAAAACAATATCCTATAAAGATCCAAAACTTTTCTCTTTTATCCGCGAGATATGCGATGTATTCACATTCAATGGACCACTGGATATGGATTTCTTTATAAAGGATGGCGAATATTATCTATCAGAAGTAAATCCTCGTTTCGGAGGAGCCTACATTCATGCTTATGGAGCAGGCGTAGATTTCCCTCAACTGATAATAAACAATATTAATGGTATAACCAACAAAGACCAAATCGGCAAATACGAAGAGGATATCGTAATGCTCATGTATGACGATGTCGTAATACGTCACGCATCCGAGCTTGCAGATACTAATTTTAAGTTACTATAGTATTCTGACGACAAGTTCAAAAAAGAGAGCTGTGTCACAATAAAGCTATTGCAACACAGTCCCATTGTCTAGCCTAAAGTCGGGATAAATCAAGTCAAGCGTCCCTTCTCGGAATGCGTCAGCCACGGTTACTTGAAAACCGGGCGCACCGAGAACCCGTAAGAGCGCGGCTGGCTGGTAATATGCGTATGCTCGTCCCAAAAACCGAGTGTGTAGGCGTAAGAGAACAAATAACCGGGGTTCACCATGGATGTCAAATAATTGGCAGACTTGTCGTCAAAAAACTTGTCCGTGCGAAACCCGGCGGCAGGCAGGAACAGGCTGTTTCCGTTAGGCCCTGTGACTTTGTTGCCCTTGACTCCATTCAGTGTCGTCCACTCCCATTTGCAATTAAACAACAGCTCTGACATTTCGAACACGGTAGGTATTCGCCACGGATAGGCGCGAGCCACCACGGCTGCATCATCGTGAGGTTCAAGAGTTATCAGACGGTCCATTAAGTTGTACTTGGAATAAAACATACCCGTCTCATACTTGTAGTTCTCATCGGTAAATGTTTCCTTAGGTCTTGTTTCGCCCCAGGCATAGTAGTCGCCGAACTCCTCCGGAGCATTGGCTCCGAGGTTGCAAGTCGCCCATTTGACGGACAGTCCAAGGTCCACATACGAGCTCTTATCTGCTATCATATCTTCTGTCATATCGCTATATTTTTTGTTACGACACAAAGGTAGCATGCCGCAGTCGCCCAAGTCAATAGTGTCGCAACTTTATGTGTGAACCACCCGTTTTTCTGTACGAACCATACAAAAAAGCGGTTATTCGGAGAACATAGCCATGACAGAATCTGATAACGCAAAAAAGCCTGCGTCAAAATAGGCGCAGGCTTTCAGATGCTTGTATGCTTCTCTTTACGTTTACTTGCCGAAGGACGCAAGACGGGCGATGTATTTGCCGATTATGTCGAATTCGATATTGACCTGCGAGCCGACGCCGAGGCGGCAGAAGTTGGTATGCTCGTATGTGTAGGGGATGATGGCCACGCGGAAGCTGCGCGGACGGCTGTCGCAGACCGTAAGACTGACGCCGTTGACCGTCACCGACCCCTTTTCGACCGTTACATATCCCTGCGCCGCCATATCGTCCGACACGGTATAATCAAACGTGTAATATCGGCTGCCGTCCACACTCTGTATGTCTGTGCATACGGCTGTCGTATCTACGTGTCCTTGAACAATATGTCCGTCCAGACGATCGGACAAGCGCATTGACCGCTCGAGATTAACCAAGTCGCTCACGGTCAAGCGCCCGAGATTGCTGCGTTCAAGCGTTTCCTGTATGGCAGTCACCGTATACGTATCGCCATCGATGTCTACCACTGTGAGACAGACCCCGTTATGTGCAACAGATTGATCTATGGACAATTCATTGACAAACGAGCAGCGGACTGTCAGCTGCAGATTGCCGTCATCGCGGCGTGCGGCCACTATGGTGCCGGCTTCTTCTACTATTCCTGAAAACATATCGTATCCCTAGTTTATTTCTCGTTGGTTTTTAGATGTGTCACGATATACTGCGGCTCATTTTCTGAGAACGATGTACATAGGGCGCTCAACGTTCCACGCAAATGACACAGTAGCCGTGCCACGTTTTTTGTCGTACGATACACTGATGCTGCGTCCATCGGCTTCGACATATCGCGGCTGCTTGCTCAGACCATTGAACACCAAGGTAATGGTCTTGTGGTCCTTGGCTCCTACATAGTCACCTTGGGCGCTGAGCGCCACGTCTATCTGCTTACCCGTATCGTTGCCGCTCATGCTTATGACGCGCCCTTGATTATGGCCTATCGTGGTAGGCGTGGTCATATCGTCCTCGAAGAGCGTCGAAAATGTCTGCTTCCCGGCCAGAGGATAATAGTCTATATGGTAGCGGGTGTTGCGATACTGGGCCGTGGATTTCATCGGATAGTCGGCGGTGACAATAAACGACCCGGCGCGTGCAAACACCGGCGTGCGGTCTATGGCAGCATCGTAATTGGCCACCGTACCGCCTTTATACACTGTCAGCGGCGCATTGACGTCCACCCAGTCGCTGCCTTCCGGGAAAATCACCGGGCGTTGTACCGAGCCTTGCGTCATCACTGGAGCCACCATGATGTCTCGTCCCCAAAGGAATTGGTCGGAGATACCGTCATAACGTCCCGTGGCTGTGGCGTCATGGAAATCGAGAGGGCGCACCAGCGGCCAACCCTTGGAGGCATTTTCCCACGCCAAGGTATAGTTGTAAGGCAGCCAGCGGTAGCGTTCTTTGACAAGAGAGAGCAGCAGCGTTCTGTATTTGGTATAGTTGTAAGGCTCTGCCTTGTACTGTGCATGAGTACGCAACATCGGCGAGAATACGCCCAACTGCATCCAGCGCACATACAGCTCGTCGTCAGTGGGGTGCTCTTGATCGATAATGGAAAATCCACCGACGTCATGCCCCATATATCCCAGGCCCGAAAGACCCGAATTGAGCATTATCCGTATCTGTGGCTCGAGTCCGCCCCAAGTACGCGACACATCAGTGGACCATGGGAATACATTGTAACGTTGCAATCCTGTGGTGCCGCCGCGCATCATGGTCATCATACGGCGGTCGGGGTACTTGGCCTTGTGCATTTCGTACACTATACTACTCCAGTCGTTACCATAGAGATTATGGTATTGTCGCGTAAGCAGACCGTTGGCGTGCAGCCCGTTTTCGGGATGCACCTCAGGCTCGCCCAAATCACCCCACCAAGCACTCACACCACGATCAGACAATGCTCCGTAGCGGTTGATAAGCCATTGGCGCGTCTGCGGATTCGAGACATCGAACATTCCTCCCTGCCCCACCCAGATGGTGACATTGAGCGGACGATCTACACTGTCCTTATTCATCACAAACATATGCTTGGGCGCCAAAGCGTTATAATTGTTGACGCCGCGACCGTTGCGCAGCACGTAGGGCTGAGCGATGGTGATCACGTTGATATGTTTCTTTTTGAGGTACTCGAGCATGTCATCCGGATCGGGCCACTGCTGCTTGTCCCACTCCAAGCGTCCCATGTCCTGCTCGCGCCCGTACCAATATAGGTCGAGCACCACGCCGTCCAACGGATAACCCTGCGTTTGCAGCGAATCGACCACACCGCTCAATTCGTCATCTGTATGGTAGCCGTATCGGCTGCTGATGTATCCGAGAGTCCACAGCGGCGGCAATTCCTGACGTCCGGTCAGCGCTGTCAACGCCGTGGTCACTGATGCAAGTGAGGCATCCCTACCTACCACATAGTAGTACGAGATAGGACGTGTGTCTTCAAAGGTGTAGGTTATCTCCTTGCCCGTGGTCATTGTTGCGGTGCCGTAATCATCAAACAACAAGGCATATCCGTGCGAAGAAACCAGCAGCGGCATCGAGATATTCATCTGTTTCAGGCGGCTTTCGCTGCCAATGTAACCATAGTTTTGCTTATTGTACATCACCAAGGTGTCATTGGCCAAATTGAGGCTGTAACCACGTTCGCCGCCTCCATATAGCGATGCGCCTTCGGCTGTGGATATTGTCAGCGCATAACGCCGAACGCCGTCAGATCCTACGGGCAAGGTTTTGACGCCTTTGTCCACGATTGCCGAACCTTTGTATTTAGCGCTAATTGTCAACGCATTGTTCGAAATTTTAGCTTCGGCGAATGGACCTATATCCCCTACTACGTTTTCGACAACTGGAGCTGTAGTGATTACGGGACGCTCGGCGCCGTGCTTGGCCAAAGGTGTATGAGTCACCTTGATAATACCGGGAGCTATTTCCTTGGCTGTCACCGATGTACCATCTCCATAATTGGCCATAGACACCGGAGCGGCAGTCTGAGCCGGTGCTTGAATTGCTATGGCAAGGGCCGCTATAATCGCTATGTATTTTGTGCTATTCATATTAGTGTATTGTGTAAGTATGACTTTTCTTGTGTAACCATCGGATTATGCCATCCATGTTTTGCCTATTAAGGCGTTGGCATGTGCTGACACCGACTCTTCCTTACGCAGGACATCCACGCATTCGATGTAGATGCCCTTGGCTTTTTGCGTCAGATGGTCAGCTGTGGCCGTCAGGGATCTATACGGTTGAGGTAGCCTTGGCGGCTGATGCTCTCGTCTCCGGGTTTATTATAGGTATTGCCGGCCTTAAGCACGCGCTCTTTCTTATGTTTGCCCAAGGCGGCATGCTTGGCTACGTCCGCAAACATCTTCGATTCAGCCAGTTTAGGACCCCAAACTTCGATAAGGCGCTCATAGCGCAGATTGTTCATATCTTCGTACAAGCCTCGCAGCGCAGGCTGCTTCTCCATATCGGCACGTGTCCACACCTTATTGTCATCGAGATATTTGCAGGCAGCGGATATCTGCTCTTTTGTTGCAGGCTTGTCCGTGCTTACGTTTTGAGGCTTAGGAGCCTGCTCGGCTGCAGGCTGCTGCAAGGCTTGTTCCTGTGTATTGTCCTCGGTAATTACGGTCGGAGCTGCCGGAGTCGGAGCTTGAACCGACACCACTGTCGCCGTGTCGTCGGGATTGGCCGCCGGTGCCAGGGCTTCTTTATCCTTGCTCCCGGAACATGTACCAAGCAACAACATCAGCACTATGCCTATCAGCAGTCCCACGCCGAAAGATATGGCATGGCGATGTTGCCACACCCCGGCACCGGTATAGCGCAGGTGATTGGTACGACTCTGGCCTTCCTGTATGTCCGCAGTCAGCTCGTAGCCCTCCAAAGGACTGTCGTTAAGCGCTTTTTGGCTCAAAATATCAAATTTGATAGGCGCACCCAAGTCACTGGACTTTACCGGCACCTCAAAGCGATATACCTTGCGACGCTCGGCCAATTGTATCAGGGCTTGTGTCAGCGTAGCCAAATCCATACGTCCCGAATAGGGAAAGTAGCCCTCGGCATTGACCGATACAGAAGCTTGTGACAACTCACAGCGCGTAAAGGCCTCGCCTTCGGCCGTAATAGATCGGCCGTTGACCAATATCTCGCAATCGAGTATCCTCGCATGCGTTGTCAGCGATGTTACCTTGAAAGACGACGGGGTGATAACCTTGCGTGAATCGTCTGTCGAAATCTGCCGCGGCGTCACCTCTGCAGCATCCACCGCTATGGTTTCGGAAACATCGTCAAAGCCCTGACGGCGCCATGTCACCGTCACCGTGTCACCTATGGTGGCTCGCACAGGCGCATCAAGACGTATGCCGAACACCCACGGATCAAAGCCGTCATCGCTCTTCTCGGGCGGCAGTATGGCGGCAGTCCCGCCTATAGGCTCGTCTGTAAGATCGGCAATCACCGGCGTCAACTGCAAGTCGGCGTCCACCAGCAATATGCCACGATACGGCAGATAGCATTGTTGCCACAACCCGTCGCCGAGAAAGGTCTCCAAGGCGGGAGCGTTATCGCCGCCATAGAGACGCCAGGCCCATTGGCCGGAGGAATTCATGGCCACGCACCGAGGCGCATCACGACGCACGGCATAATCGCGGGCAAATGTCGCACGCAGCGCCACGACGTCTTCGCCGCTCACCTTCACAGACGAAATGGTACGCGTGGTTTGCTTGACCACCGACACAAGGTCGTCTTTCGCTATATCTATATCCGAAGGGACAAATATCCATGCGGCAAGGTGGTCACCGGCGTTCTTCGGAATGGTGCGCAGTATGGTGACGAAAACTCCGGTCGAAACCGATGTCAACAGGTAAAATATGTTCTTTTCGTTAGCGTCATAGTCCACGGTTGACAATACACTGCGTACATCATTGACATACGAGCGTACATCCTCGTTGGGATTGAGATTCAATTGCGAATTGAACGTCCCCATCGACCGGGTTATATATAGCTGCAATTTAGCCATAACAGTGGGAGTATTATGCTGTTAACGTGATTATTAACTTACATTCCAACATATATCCGAAAGCTTCGGCCGCATTGTACGCCCGAAGTCCCTCGTTTTGTCCTACAAACTTACGAATTTTTTTTCGCTTACAGCCTTTCCTCCGCCCTGTTTTTTTCCCTCACGTCTTTTTTGTCCTCACCACGATGTTTTTTTTTGCGCTACACATCGCAAATTCGAGCCAAAGTCCACCAAGTACAGACAACGCGAACGGAAGGTGTCGCCAAAAATGACTACCTTTGCAGACGCAAAACGCGATATCGACACGGCGACCGCGCCGGACGCTAAAAGAAACAACATGACACAACAATGGAACGACCTTTGATAATGATAACCAATGATGACGGCTTCGAGGCCGCAGGCTTACGCGCACTTGCCGATGCCGCTATGCCCCTGGGCGATGTCATCATAGTGGCACCGGCACGCCCCCAATCGGGGCAGTCGTCGGCTCTGACCGTAGACGGGCCGCTGCGCATACGCCGACACGCCGACTACGGCGATGCACAAGTATTCAGCGTCTCGGGCACGCCGGTGGACTGCGTCAAACTGGGATTGCACGCGGTGATGCCGCGCCGCCCGGACTTCCTGTTCTCGGGCATCAACCACGGCAGCAATAGCGGAAATGCGGTGACCTATTCGGGAACAATGGGTGCGGTCATCGAAGCATGCACCAACGGCATCACGGCCGTAGGCTTCTCCCTGCTGCATCACTCGCCCTCGGCCGATTTCTCGCTGTCTGCACCGCAAGTGGCACGACTTGCCGCCGATGTCGTAGCGCACGGCCTTCCGAAGTTTACGGCCCTTAACATCAACATCCCGGCGCACATCGTCCCCAAGGGCGTACGCACATGCCGCGCCGCACGCGGACACTGGAGCGAGGAGTTCGAGCGATTTATCGACCCGCATCAAAATCCGTTTTACTGGCTCACGGGGCGTTTTTGCAACGAAGAGCCCGAAGCCACCGACACAGACGAGTACTGGCTGTCCCAAGGATACACATCCATCGTCCCGGTATGTCCGGACGTGACGCGTATGGATATGGTAACGCCTATGGCCGCACGTTTTGACAGCGACAAGTAGCGCCCATGGCCAAGCAGGAATACATCGAACGAAACCGCCAATGGCTCAAGGACAAGGCTGCCGAGCCGGGCGTGATAGCCCTCGACAAGGGTATATTATACAAAGTCATCAAAAGCGGCAACGCCAAAGGGCCTAAACCCAATCGCAACAGCGTGGTTGTGGTCCATTACACGGGTCGAACTATCAACGGCAAGACATTTGACAGCAGCCGCTCGGGCGTAGCCCCGGCTTTCCGTCTGCGCGAGCTTATTCCCGGATGGATTATAGCTTTGCAACATATGCACGTAGGCGACCGCCGGGAGATTTACATCCCGGCCGAGCAGGGCTACGGACGTATAAACCAACCGGGCATACCCGGTGGCTCGACGCTGGTGTTCGACATCGAACTTCTCGGTGTTTCATGACCGAAATGAGTGGGCTTTTGCCACGCCGTGGCCGTGACATATGCTCTCACCACAAACGCTAAAACGTCAAGAATCATGATAAAACAAGCCCATATCACTCTGCGCCCCTATCCGCGCGGCATCCACCTTGTATCCTCCGAAGTCCTGCGGCAGCTGCCACCTCTGCCCCGTACAGGGTTGCTGCATCTGCTGATACAGCACACCTCAGCCGCATTGGCCCTCAACGAAAACGCCGACCCGGATGTGCGGCGCGACCTCGCCGCCATATTCGACCGCCTCGTACCCGAGAACGCGCCGTTCTACCTGCATACAGACGAAGGACCGGACGATATGCCCTCGCACGCCAAAGCAGTAATCGTAGGCTCTACGCTCACACTTCCAATCTCGGAAGGAGTACTCGACTTGGGCATTTGGCAAGGCATATACCTTTGCGAGTTCCGCGACCACGGCGGCTCTCGTCGCATCGTCGCCACCATCCTCGGCGAGTAATTTTTCACTTCCGGCCATAATTGCCACCTTGAGCGGTATTGGAATCACTCGTCGACGTCGGCGTCGCTTTGGACGAAGATTTCGTGCAGGAGACGAAGATGGCGATTAGTGCGTCGCCATGAGATGACTGACACAACAGCACCTATGACAGCGCCCACGATGCCGCCATAAACCACATAGGCATCCCCGACAGCAGCCATCTCCACAAAGAGCATTGCCAATACCGGAAACATTAAAATTATACTGATAATGCGCAAACGTCCTATAAGACGAGTGATTGCGGCTACGCGTTCGGCCGCCTCGACTATGGGTAAGCTGACGTAGTCGCTGCGACGGATGCGTTGATAGATATAGAAATTGATGACGGAGCAAAATATACCGAAGGCGCTGTAGCATATTATCAGCGATAGTGACACCGGCATATACTCGGACAACCACAGAATGAGCGGAGGCAATAGCAATCCGCCTACAGCTGCCACCAGATGTTGACGTGCGACCTTGCATGTAAGAGTACGTACCCGGTCAAGCCCTTTGACATTAATGTCTGAAAGGGTACGTGCAGCATCGGCAGAGGGCTTGATACTGTTCCATTGTCGTTTAAGAAATTCTATATCGTTTGTGGGCATATCTTTAATCCTGCAATTGTTTCTGTAATTTAGCTTTGACACGATGAAGCCGCGTGCCCACATTGGCACGCGACAATCCGGTGATGTCAGCTATTTCTTTATAGTCTCGTTCGTCCAACCATAAGGTTATCAACGCCTTTTCCAATGGGTCGAGCCGCGAAATCATCCGGTACAGGACACGGAGGTTTTCGGCACGTTCGCTGTCATCATCGGCCAAAACTTCGAGGGCGTGATCGAGGTCCACCGTTCCACGATGGCGACTGACGCGCCTGTGCCATGAGATGCAGCTGTTGATGGCGGTACGATACAGCCACGTAGTGATGTCGGCACGCCCGTCAAAACTGTCCATACCGTTCCATATATTGGCCACGGTCTCCTGGTACAGGTCATCGACAGGTGCATCTGCACTGTGATACAGGAAGCACACTTTATACAGCATAGTGTTATGCTGACGCAACAAATCCTTGAAGCGTGTTTCCTTATCCTTGGCGTCTGATGTCGCGTTTGTCTTCATCGTATATTGTTAGACGCAGCTTTTCCCGAAAAGTTACACTCCACCACCATTTTTTTTTGGTAAGCTGAAAATACATATGTGTTTTTTCATAATATAAAGCTGGAGGGATTCTTGCTACACTTCGTTACGCAAGCGCTACGCGATTACGAACCTCTCTACTCGGGTTCGAATCTATTCGCGCTATCAAGAAAGGATCTATAGCAAGAAACAACCGAGTGTTGCATATATGGGATTTTGTATGTAACTTTGAACTCATAAAGTTATTTATTTATATATCACAAAGTTACTAAAATTTTTTGATATGACAAAGCCCCAGCTTGTGAAAGTTGAGGCTTTGTTTTATGTTTTACAACAGGTTTAAAAATGGGGCTGCGCCTATTTTGACACAGCCTCTTTCTTGATGTGGAGCTGGAGAGACTTGTTCCTTGCACTCCAAATGCAGTTATATCAATGATTTAGATAGTCGTTAATGATTAGTGGTAACGAGATGGTAACGAAAAATTCGTCAGTCTCGCCGGCTCTCTTGCCGATGCCTGAACGAGGTGTTCAGATAGTGCAAAGTTAATGGATTTTCGCCTGAGAAGGCCGTGGGTTCATTTTAACGATATCTTCAAAATTGATATACTGATAGTATATTACGGGCAAATATATTCAACTGTCGATTTTTATAATGGCTTTATATGAAGTTTTGACATTGATGTACGCGGCAAGAGAGGGAGCGGTCTTCAGTGTTTTCGGCGGTATGCCGTCAAAGGGGACGGTGAACGAGCCACTAACACCCATTGACCGCATCGCGCCTATGGTACCGGCGGAACACCGATAACCGGCAACGCCTCCGAGGTAAGCATCGGGGACGCTGCTTTTTCCTCTGAGACTATCTGCCGTTCATCCGTGTTCTTGTCGCCGTTGCTGTGAAAGGATTTTACCGACCGCTCCCACACTTGCCGCTTTGATGTTGCGACACTCGGCATAGACTGGCTTTTAGTCTAATTGTAAAAGATTCGTTTTGTCTCATATTATATCTGATTTATTCAAACGAATGATTAAAGTAATTTCAACGCTATAGCAACACAAGCCTCGGCATCACAAAGCGCATGATGGTGGTTTTCCATATCGTAACCACAGGCAGCTGCCGACAAATGTAGCTGATGGCTCGGTATGTCAAGACAGCGACGGGAGGCGGCAAGGGTGCAATGAAATTCGTAACCGGGATATTCCATATCATACTCCTCAAATACTGCCTTCAAGCAACTCTCATCAAAGGGACGGTTGTGTGCTACAAGCGGCAGGCCTTTTATTTTGTCTGCAACCTGCGCCCACACTTCCGGGAATGTCGGTTGTCCGTCAGTATCCCGACGGGTGAGTCCGTGGGCCTCAGTAGTCCAATATGTATAATAATTTGGAGAAGGCTGAATCAGACTATAGAATCTGTCAACAATCACACCGCCACGAACTATTACAATGCCTACACTACACACGCTGGAGCGTCGGCCATTGGCTGTTTCAAAGTCTATTGCTACAAAGTCTTGCATTGTCAGTCATTCTTATACAGTTCATACATCTCTGAAATCCAGCCTTTCATTGATCTGCGTAAAGAAGCCGGACTAACGACCTCTATCATCGCGCCGACATGGAGCAACTTCATTATGAAGTCATACGTCGGCGAGAGGTAGAGTTCAAAGTCGGCGTACTCGCCATAGTCCTCAATAAGTCGCTGACTATGATGCAGCGGAAGGGTTTTCAGATAGTGTTTGTGGTCTTCGTTGGCACGAATCACAATTCTCTCCGGCTTGACATCATATCCGATGACCACGCCGAATTTTGTCGAGAAATACTCTGTAGCATCAAGATCCTTTGGCAACTTGAAGAGCGTTGATGTCGGTTCTACGCTCTCCAGACGGTCAAGGGCGTAAATCTTTATTTCATCGCGATTATTGCGTCCGAGCACATACCAGCGGTTATCAAACAGTTTCACGCAATATGGCTCAATGGGGAATGTATAGTTACGTTCCTTCTTGAAAGGGCGATATGTGATATTCACGACCCGGTTCTCCTTCATCGCCTCAAGGATTGTGGTCAGATGATCGCGGCCCGAAGGGATTTCGTCAACCAATATGCGGCCTTTCAAAGAGAGATTCTCTCCGATTATATTGCCGACTGCAAAGGAGTCGAGCATCCACTTTTTGAGTTTGTCCTCGTCAATATCCTCCGGATTTGAGATGTAATACAGATAACCGCCAACTTTTTGACAGTCAATCATTATTCCGAACTGCTCGTATATTGCATCGCGCCAGCGGTTGAATGTGGCGCGATGAAGCGGCTTGCAGTCGCTCAAATCCTTGCAACGCTCCCAGCGGTCGGAAAGATCCTTGTGAGAAATCTTCCCTGCACGGCGGATTGTATCAATCAGCCATGTGTATTTTTGTAGTTGGTTTATATCGGCTTGAGTTTTTACACTGCAAAGATAATAAAAACATGTATCATTTCGCAATACATTTCTCAATAAAATGAAAAATCCAGCCAAGGAGAGTAAACAGAATTGGCCGATGCATGGTATTACTCTATGCGACTCTTACAAATCCTATGCACTATGCCCTTATGCTCTTTGCTGAACCGAGTACTATGCAGGCGTCCCGTCAGCTCAAAGGGTCATGACATTTCGATGCTGATAAAATCAGCGAAAAGCATCGCCTCCAAATCATTCACTCCTGTTGGCTGGATTATATTTATTTTTTTCAATTCTAAATCAATTCAGTTGACCATCCAAGGGCTTGAATTTTTAGGTCAAGGTCTCTTAAACGTGCTGCACTTTGATCATGAATTTTGCGAAATTCCGCTGCGTTTACCATTCGCATGTATTTTACTTCCATTCTGCCATAGCGCTCCTCTTTTTTCAGTCAGATGTTTAAGACCGTCATACAACGTCTTTGTGCGCATGGACAACGTATCTCGCTCCGCAAGTAGCGAGGTTAGATTACGTTCATCTATGACGGCGTTTGTGTTGGTCATGTTGATACGATAGATGAGATTTTGGAGTTCATCGAGTGTCTGGTCCAATTCAGTGATTACCTTGTCGACGTCTTCCGTCGGCTCATCGCCCTCTTGAATTTTGATACAATCCTTTAGACGAGAGCGGAGTTGCTGTGATTTCTCGATAAGAGCCGACCTGCGGCTCAATGCTTCTGCGAGTTTCATACTATATCTTTTATGTTTCTGTTGCAAAATTAAGATGTCATTGTCTCAAATATCGAGACAACCTTTCTCAAATATCATAATATAGAATCAACAATCTTAATCTTCGCCATAATTATGGATTGAAGTCAATATCTCATTATCATCAGCTTCATATAAACTAAAGATATTCAAATAGGTATTTGCACACGTGCCATCCTGCCAAAGTATTACTTCGCTGACTGTAAGATGACCATCTGTGTTGGGAATTACAAAATACATTTCATATTCTCCATAGTCCAGCCACATGTAAAGATAAACATAATCTTCTACACGGGTCAAATCTGTTCCCAATAAGGCGAACCATTCTTCTTTATCCTTTGCAAAGTCATCTAAAGAAGAATATGACTTGACAATGTCATTAAGGAACGCATGGCGCTTTCGCATCCAGTTGAAACGCTCCGCATTATTCATTGCTATTAAATCCATGCGCCATATAGTTCCTCGGGGTCATCATCCGGACGGTCATTCTTCAGTGTCGTTCTACGAGCTTCCGCCAACTCTTCTTCTGTCGGTGGAGGCAGTTCTACCATAAAGACATTGCATGGTCGCTGCTTCATCCCGGCTTTATGGCGGAGCCAAAGATTTTCCATCAGGAGCGAAACTCCTTCCGGCGATTGTATTGATTTCATCGTTACTGTAAGTTCTTATCGGTTCTATAGGTTTCACAGAAGATACAAGGCGCATCCAACGGAGCCCATTGCAAATCCTTTAAATCTTTCTCTATCCAAAAGAGACCGATGTTCTTCTCCTTCCGTAACTCAACGGTGGCCAGAAGTAACGGGATTATCTTAGGAAGTCGTGCCTTGATTTCATCCCATTTTCCATCAATGTGGAAAGCAGCCACGTACGCCATCCGAAGATATAGGCGGACGTATTGCTTGTCTCCATAATAATATATGACAAACTCATTTTGCCAGTCTAATCTCTTTAATTCGACAGCAGCCTCGGCCATCAATTCTTTAGCCAAAGCGCTTCGGCAGTTGCAGAAATTGTCAATAAAGACAGGCTGAATATAATCTTTGCGCCTATCAATCTTTTTGAGCTCACTCTCGATCTGTGTCATTATGATGCCTTGAAGTTAAAGATTGGACGTATGATTGTGTCGATGGTGACAGTATCGCCGATGTTAGCGATTATCTCTGACGCAGGTTTATAGACCATCGGCGACTCGTCGCGGGTGAAGTCGTTGACGGACTCCGAATAGATGCCTTGCATGGATGCCTCGAAGTCTTCCATTGTGATTTTCTCGTAGGCCTGAGTCCGGCTCAAAACTCGTCCTGCCCCGTGGGGCGCTGAACAGTTCCAGTCAGGATTACCCTTCCCAGTACAGAGCAACGAACCATCGCGCATATTCAGCGGTATGATGCAACGCTCTCCTTCAGCGGCTGAGATAGAACCTTTGCGGATAATATTCTCATCGCTGATATAGTTGTGAACCGATTCAAATTCCTCCTTTACCACCACACCGGGGAAGAACCGCAGAAGTAAAAGCGATATAAGTTTACGGTTGAGCACTGCCCATCGCTGACAAAGACGCATATCGTGGAGATAGTGCTCACGCCCTTCACCCTCGACATAGCAAAGAGCGGCGGGGAGGCGTGGTTCCGCTTCCTGATGTTCCTTGCGCATCTTCTTTATGACGCTCTGCAACTCAGACCGACGACCTGCCGCCTTATACTCTTCAATGGTGCGTTTGATTGTTTCCTCAAACTCGTCGGCACCATCGGTAAGGTGCTTCACCGCTTTTGCCTGATAGATGTCAGCCACCTGCTTGCCGAGATTGCGCGAGCCGGTGTGGATCACAAGGTAAACATTCTCCTCATCGTCCTTGTCAAGTTCGATGAAGTGGTTGCCGCCGCCGAGTGAACCGATAGCCTTGTTGATACGCCTGGAATCTTTAAGTTCACGGTAGCAGTGAAGTTCGGTCACAAGTTGCTCTGCCTCACGGTATATTTCCATTTCCTCACCGACAAGCGGCTTGAAACCGAACCTATCTTCGCGCACAATCATTCCCGAAGGCACATTGCCCCGGATATGTTCATGAAATGCGTGAAACTCAATCTCGGAGAGTTTGCCGAGATTGAGGATTCGCATACCGCAACCGATGTCAACGCCCACTATATTGGGAATGACCTTGTCGCCAAGGTCGCCGGTGAAGCCAATGACGCAGCCTGCCCCGGCGTGTACGTCTGGCATAATGCGTATCTTCTTGTCGGAAAACACGTCAATCGAGAGCAGCTCCTTGATCTGTTCCAAAGCATTCTCCTCGATGTTGTCCGTAAAAATCTTTACGTCATATCCTTCTATCTTCTTCATATTCTATTGTTTTTAATATTTCGATGCAAAGGTAGAATACAGCTGCGCAACCATTTTGCGCATTAAAAAAGAAACACGACATTCTTCCTTGAACGCAAAATTACATCCAAGGTGACGCATTTTGCGATACAGTATAAACCTCCGGCTTTTGTTAATTATTCTTAATTGGTAAACCGCTGTAGCATAGCCTATACTGTAGCACTAAAAAGAATTACGACATATAAATATGGTAAATTTAACAGTTGTTTGCATTTGATTAAAATCCTTCATCGTATTAAAGAAGAGTACCAACACAAACAGAGAAGTATGAAATTAGCAATCGTTGGCACTCGAAATCCGGGTGTAACCTATCAGGAGTGGGAGAAACTCTTGCTCGACAAAATCAATCCCGACGAGATTCAGATGGTAATCTCCGGTGGCGCAAAAAGAATTGGCACTTTCGCCAAATTATTCGCGGCCCGCCATCACAAACCCTACATGGAGTTCGCTCCGCAGTATGACGTTTATGGACGATATGCGACTTTGAAGCGTAATACTCAAATCGTAAAAGAGGCATCAACCGTTATCGCGTTTCCTTCCGCTGAGTCCAAGGGAACTTATCATACCATCAAAGAAGCCCAGCGACTCGGTCGTTGTGTTATAGTCGTAAATCTCTAAATTTTTTGTGGTGTCTCGAAAAATAGGGCACCACATTATTAACTTTGCATCGTGATTATGGAAGAACAATACAGAAAAGAAATAACATGGTGGTTTGCCGAGCTTGGATTAGAGAGCGAGGTGGACAACTATCTTGCATTGTTTCCTGAACTGAAGAGCCGCCTGTCAAAATTTGCTATCGGTATTTTGAAATGGAATCTTGCGGGACTTATCGACATCAACAATCCCGATGATGTAAGCCGTGTGCGACTTATTCTAAAGGTCCTTGATCAAACACCCGGTTTTGACTTTTTCGACAACACTTTCAATGAAGCTACCCCTGAAACGGTTTGTAAAATCATAGGAATGGCACCTATTACTCCAATTGAAGAGCCAGAGATCGAATTTGAATATACAGTCAGTTATATTGGGAGTTATGCTGAGGCTCGTCAATATCTCGATATGACATCTTGGTGTATCGTTATTTCAGAAGAGTCATTCAATGCCTATACTGTCAATGGCAACCGTTTCTACTTCTGTGGTAACGGAGATTGGTGGGACGTTCCTTGTATCCCGGGCAACGGTTTCCCCATGACCGCTTCGGTTATTCTCTCATCGCCGTTGAACTCAGTCCTGAAAACAAAATCGTTTCAATCACTTCGAGATGGAGCACCTGTGCCGGAGACACTGGCGACTTAATCACCGAGGATGACTTAAAATCTCGGCATGGAGAATTACAACAAACTAATTTGTAAACCCTCTGAAAATCACTAAATTTGTAATTATTTTAAATCATATCAGATGCTGAATATAATAAATAAAACCCTCGAAATACTGAAAGCCAATAGTGAATGGCAAGTAAGGTATGAAGGATACCTTTCTGACATTTGGTCGAACCCTGGCAAAACAGACAAAGGTTTTGTAAAACCTCAGGGGCTATCTGTCTATACGACAGTAGGTGATCGCAATACTAAAAATTACTATCTTCGTTTCAAAGGACAGAACGTTGGCAAAGTAAAAGTCGAAAGAAATGGCAAAGTGACACTACAATGTCTTGTTGAAGAATCCACATCTCACAAGATTAAAGGTTGTCCGCTGAAATACAAAGACGTCGTAGATTGGAATTCCGATCAGGCTACGCAATTCCGCGCGTTTTTCAAAAGTTTGTCTTTAGAGACAAAAACAAAAAGTCCGGAACATGAAGTCGAAAATGCGCTTCTTGAAGAGTTCCGTAAAAGAATTGGCTCAAAGAAAATCCTTCATAACATCCAGCCGGTTCTGCTTCATGGCAACTTTTTCCAAATGCCAACACCCTTAAAAGCCAGTACACATATTCCGACGTATGCTGAACATAGTGGAGGGGGTATTGATATGCTTGCACGCATAAAGAGTTCTGAAAAGGAGCATACACGGTTATGCGTTATTGAAATCAAGGACGAAAACAAGGCTGTCGAAAGTCAGAAGGTCGCTATGTCTCAGGCTGTAACTTATGCTACATTTATAGCAGAGTTGCTAACAATGCAGCATGACTGGATGGAATTTTTCATGGGGCATAAGACCAAGCTGAACAGAAATTCAAGATGTTTAGACAAATACGATATAGAGGTCGTGACAATAATGCCTGAAGGCAATACCGAGACATTTCAAAATGAAATTCTTGAAATTCCCGGAACTAATTTCAAGTTGCATTGCCACAGTCTATATTATAATCCTCAGAAATTTTTAGAAACTCGTAACTTCGAGTTTTCCGGTACTTTCTTAGATGAAATAAAAAAATGAAAATCACAGTTCATCGCGGCTCCAATCAGATAGGAGGATGCGTAACAGAATACGAATGTAATGGGTGGAAACTGTTTGTCGATTACGGCGAACAGTTACCGGGCGCACCTATGTCTGACAAAAAGTTGGAGATAGATGGACTGACTTGTGGAGATATACGAAAAAGTGCTCTGCTGATTACCCACTATCACGGCGACCATATCGGCAGAATCACTGAATTGCCATCTGACCTTCCCATATATATGGGAAAAATTGCAAAAGAAATAGCATCGCAACTTGCCAATCATCTGAGTGTGGTGAGCGAAGAACATCAACTAATGTCAGAGCGACTTAAAAGTGTTTCCACCTTTAACGCCGGCGAGCTATTTTCTTTCGGTGAATTTAATATTTTGCCAATAGTAATCGACCACTCTGCATTTGATGCCTACGCTTTCAGTATTGAGGCAAGGGAACTGAAAGTTTTTCACACAGGAGATTTCCGGACACATGGTTTCCGTAGTGGGAAATTGCCGAAAGTAATTGATAAATATGTGGGCCGGGCTGACTATGTAGTCTGTGAAGCAACAAATATCAGCCGACCTGATGCCATACCGACGTCGGAGCATTTGCTACAACGTGGATTCAGTAAAGCTTTTACCGAAAATAAGTATAATGTAGTCTATGTATCTTCGACAAATATAGACCGCTTGTTCGGCCTGTATCATGCAGCACTGAGAGCACATCGTCCGTTCTATGTGGATGCCTATCAGAAACAGATAATGGATATTGTAGCAGGTAAAGATTCTATATGGGGAAAATCATCTCTTTATAAATACGAAGAAGGTAGAGAACCTAAGCCTCTTATACGAAGAGGTGCCGAATTTGTAGCCAACGACAAATTTATTGATTATGTTTCGGAACATGGATATGTGCTTGTCGCGCGTCAGGGTGAGCGGTTTGACAAACTTTTATCTAAACTGCCTGATTTCGGCCGGGTAAAATATCTTTCCATGTGGGATGGCTATCTTGATGAATCGAAGGCAGCATATAATCCTACTCTTGCCAAATCAGTTGGCACAGAATATAGGTATATGCACACCAGCGGTCATTGTGACATGAAAGGCCTCGATGAGTTGTTTTCTATGCTTGCCCCCAAAGCGATTATTCCTATTCACACAGACAATCCACAGGCTTTCGCAGATTTGTTCTGCGATAAATGGCCTGTGATTCTTCTTAACGACGGGGAGTATTTCGCGGCTATAAGGGATCCGTGGTTTGATATTACCGAAGCCAAAATTCTTGCTTACAAGCAACCGGACAAGTCACATAGAGTTACGCTATTGGTCTCTTGATGAACGCAGCCTTGGTGAGTTCCAATGCTGGAAGGATGCCGAGTTTGCATTACATCATGTTGTGTATGCGCCAAATCGTGTTCTTGCATATTCTATTGAGACAGATGATGATATGGCTCCAGACTTATATGTAGTCTATACTCCAGACTTCGCTGAATACTCTGAATATTCAGAAGGTGAGCACGAGCCCGGCGGTAATAATTATCAAGAAAAATGTGCTTTTTCTCCTGGCGATAAAGTCTTGGCTATTATTGAGAATGAATTGCTTATGCCATGCACATTTGTCGGCCCAACATCTGATGAGTTCTTTAAGGAATATCATAGAAAAGATGGAGTTACAGATGAGAAAAAGATAGATGAATTTGTCTCTGATATATGGGATTGGGACTGGGATTCTGTTGTGGTAAAGCCTCTTATCAAAATCGAAACCGGATTAAGAGAAGTGCCGTCTGAAACCACTGCTCAAAGAATCTACGTTTTCCCTTTTAAAGAATTAGAACTATAAAATATACAAAGCATGAGTAAGACTATGATACTTGCAATCGGTGGCGCTGGTTGCAATATGGCTGAAACAATAATGCGCGTTGCCAATGCGCATTGGGTTAAGGAGGCTACATATCTTTTCGCTGATTCCGATATGGAACGCCTTTCAGAACTGGGTAAAAAGGGATTTGAAACGTTGAATCTCCTTCGTGACTCCGACTCATTCCCTACTGACAAACTTAAAGGTGTTGAAAAGCTCTACATCCTTGCCGGTCTCGGTGGTGTGACAGGCAGCAAATTCGCAGTGATTGCAGCGAAGTCAGCCAAATCAGATGGTGTTGGCAATGTAGCCTTAATTGTAACACTTCCCTTCATATTCGAGGGAACAGGCAAAATGGCTAATGCAAGCGAGGCACTTAAATCCCTTTCAGATATACCAGTCAAGGTGCTCAATAACGAAGACCTTACGGAACGATATCCGGACCTAAACTTCATAGATGCCTTTGAATATTCCGACAAGGAAGCACTCAACGCAATGGAGTCAGGACTTATTTAATGAAAATACTCCATCTTTCCGATACTCACAACTGCCATCATCGGCTTCGGGATTTACCCGAGGCCGATGTGGTGGTACATTCCGGCGACTTCTGTATGGTCGGAACCGAACAGGAAGCCCTTGATTTCCTCAACTGGTTTTGTGACTTGCCATACAAACACAAAATCTTTATCTGCGGCAACCATGACGATTGCCTCTATGGAGCCAGCATTGAAGGACTGGATAGTAACGTCCATTATCTCTGCAACTCAGGCGTTGAGATTGAGGGTGTGAAATTTTACGGTGTTCCGATGTTTATGGGCGATTGCATAACCGACCGCCAGAGCTGTAACTATGCCAAGATACCATCCGATACCGATGTCTTGATTACTCATTGTCCGGCTTATGGCATACTTGATTATGATGACGGTATCAACTACGGCTCCGAAGAGATTCTCATGAAGTTATCCGACCTTAATCTCAAAGCCCACCTATTCGGTCATATCCATGCCCAACACGGAATCAAGGAACAAAACGGCGTCATATTCTCCAACGGCGCGATTGTGAACGCAGATTACACCATTCTCAGTGCCTCTAACATAATCATAGTGGAAAATGCCTAAACGCAAACGACATCAACCGGGCAAATATAAGCCGAAGCCCGAGATTGGTCCGAATTTTACCGGCACCAAACCTCTGACTCTTTTCCAAGCTGACAATGGCCTATGGGGAGTGAAGGACGGCAATGGCAATGTTGAAATAGAATCCAAATATCAGAGAGTAGAACAGACAGAAGATGACAAGAAACTGGGAATTGTCAGGCTAATAGCCTATGATCATGTCCTTTCAGTTTCTCCCGATGATTGGGACTTACTCGCGTTTTTCTCGCCGGACTAATCCTTATATTTCGCTGAGGCTATTCTGACGCTTTCGGCGATTCGGGCGCGGAACTCCGGCGGGGCTATTACTTCGGCATGGCCACCGTAGCCGAGAATCAGACGCTCCAGTTCGTTGTTTATAACCACCTTTAGCGAGAGCTGAACTGAGCCGTCGCGGAAGCGTTGCTCCACTTTCTGCGATTTATGAAATGGCTTTGACTCAACGTAAGGAGCCTGCTGGCGGTCAATCTTAATAACGACTCTCCGCGCTTTGTCATGGATTCCCTTGGTCACACCGATAGTGTCATCAAAGAAATGCTCCGGGTCAAAGTCAACGCATTTCTTAAACGGATGTTCTTTGTCAAGCGCAACCGATTGTATGCGGTCGAGGGCAAAGATATTGACCTGTGGAACGCGATTGGAGGCTTTTTCGCCGATTAGAAACCAGCGGTTACGATACTCCTTTAATAAATAAGGATATACTGTCAATGCCTCTGATTGACGGGCCTTGAACGACTGATATTCAATAATGATTGCCTGCTGTTTGCGCACAGCATCATATATGTCGCCGATAAATTTTGCTCCTTTATATCCTGCCACATGCTCCATGTCCATTGCCGGTACCGACGAGCCGGTGTGTCGAGAGATCTGCTCGTTGAGTTTGCTTATTGTGTCGATTGATGAAGCCAACTGCGGAAAACCCTGCAACTGACGCAATATGTCGAGAGCCGAGTTGAGAGCGTCAAGTCCCTCATCGTTCAGCGGGAGATGAGTGATACTGTAATCCGGATCTTCGTATTCATAATACTTGTTTTCCCTGACTACTATCGGGGCATTATAGCCCAAGCGGTCGCTGCGCATCAGCGCAAGGTCGTTCTGGAACGTGCGACGGCTCACAGGATTGCTCCGGCCCTCAAATTCAGCCAAAGCATCAGTGCAGGCGTCGATAAGGTCGTTGATAGTCCAGCGGCGGTAATGGTTCTGAAGACACTTGTCGATGGTGGATATCCGTATGAGAGTGGCGCGATTTATGGGCATAATCAGATTTTTTTACAAAAATAGCAATTTTTTTAATAGTGCGCAAATCCATTGCGCACCACCATCTCAACTTTGCGCCATGATTATAAATGGACAAACAACATCGGCTGAAATTTTCACCGATAATATAGAACAATCAGCTCTTGACTGGATAACGGAACTCTGTAACCACCCGGCAATGGATGGCGTGCCTATAGTGCAGATGCCCGATGTTCACGCCGGGAGTTTATGTAATGTAGGAACAGCTTATCCAATCAGAACGTATGTCAATCCCGACCATGTCGGCGTTGATATCGGTTGCACCATATCCATGCACAAACTGTCTTGCAATGTCAATCCGGAAGACTACCCGCTGCTCGACCATCGCATCCGCGAAGCAGTCCCGACCGGTACGGAGATATGCCTTAGAAACTCACTCAACGAGAAAGAGTTGTTCCGATTCCTTAACTCGCAATATCAAAAAGCCCGCTCGGCCGTACCGGACCTTATCAATGAAGCATCCCGCATAGACGCCCGGTTCATCACAGATTTCTGCCGACGCATCAAACTTCAAGAAGGTATGTTCTACAAAAGCCTCGGCTCACTCGGTGGCGGCAATCATTTTATAGAATATGGCGAAGACACCGAATCAGATGATGGTTGGCTGACCATTCACTGTGGGTCTCGAAATCTCGGAGTCAAAGTTGCTAATCACTGGCGTAATATTGCGCATAATCCCAAACGTGCGAGATACATTGGCTATCTTTGGGACGATGCTTTGCGCGGTTATCTCTCGGATATGATATTCGCTCAGGCATACGCTCTGTATAACCATCAAATAATCCGTGACCGAATTTTTATCATTCTCAAAAAACTGTATAAGACAAAGTGAATTGAATCTATCTTTACAACACACAATTATATATCCGTAACAGATGACGTGCCAATGTTGCGAAAAGGATCGATCGATGCTTCTGAAGGTCGTAAAGTGGCAATCCCATTTAATATGCGCGACGGCATAGCAATCTGTATAGGGAAAGGAAATGAGCAGTGGCTCAGTACCGCGCCGCACGGTGCAGGACGCATCATGAGCCGCGCCCAAGCCAAAAAGCAAATATCCATGAACGATTTTCAGGCATCTATGAGCGGAATTTACTCGTCATCTGTCTGCGCCGGTACTCTTGATGAATCCCCTATGGCATACAAACCTACAGAGGAGATACTCAAGCTCATACAGCCGGCAGTCGAAGTAGTCGCCATGATTAAGCCCAAACTCAACATTAAAGACAACGGAGAATGAAACACTATGTACAAATCACTGCCGGTCGCGGTCCGGTGGAATGTGCCAGAGCCGTCACGCTCGTTGCCCGCGAATTGCTAAAGGCTTTCCCTTCGCTGCAACTCGCCGACTGTGAGCCTCACAATCAGGCGGATGGATGCTTCATGTCAATGACATTCGCCACCGAAGAAGCAATCCCACAGCCTATTATTGACGAATGGCAAGGTACAGTACTTTGGCGTTCAACCAAAAATCCCTATCGTCCGGGACACAAACGCTCCAACTGGTTTGTCGGCATCAACTTTTTTGATGAAGTGGAACTGCCGCATATTGATGAATCGGATATTATTTATGAATCCTGCCGTTCCGGTGGCAAAGGGGGACAGAATGTCAACAAAGTAGAGACCGCAGTGCGGGCAACCCATATATCAACCGGACTATCAGTAAAATGCTCTGATGAACGCTCACAGTCGCAAAATAAGTCACTTGCAAGAGAACGACTGCTGTTGAAGCTCCGTGAGATAAACGAAAAGACTCTCGCCGATTCTCAGGCACGCCAATGGAACAATCACGACAACCTTGAACGTGGCAACCCCGTCAAAAAATTTTCAGGACCGCTGTAATTTTTATATGTTGTATCGGCCTTTGATACAAGTGGGGTGTAATTTTGTACCGTAAATCAAAGAAATATTAAGCAATGAGAGAATTAGACCTTCATAAAGCAAAAACCGCCGACACATCAAAACAGAAGAATGATGCAAAGAATGCTAAGCCTAAAAGCGTTCTGGAGGCGTTTGAATATATCGTTGAACTTGCCGAAGATTCTAATCTCGACAAGGAATTTATTGAGAAAGCCTCGACTCATATAAAATATGCAGTCCGCAAATTAAAACTGACTGCCATGCAAGTGGTTTTACTCGCCATGTTTGTTGACAGAAGCGAGGATAGCCGCATCATGATCTCAGAAATTGCCAAGTATGCCGGTTGTCGCACTACCAAGATACTGCGACTTTCCGATGACATAGATATTCTTGAATCCAAGCATTATCTTCGGGCATCCCGGTGTCGTAAATCGTTAAGCTACCGTGTTCCCGGAGCCGTTCTGAAATCCTTGCGCAAGAATCAGCCATACATTCATGAAGAAGAGCCTGTGGCTGATACTCAGACTTTCTTTGATAGATTCGACAAACTAATGAACGAGAAAGATGATGATGAACTGACCCACGATTCCTTGATGGAGCAGACAATGGAAATGCTTGTGGAAATCAAGGGTACCAAGTTTGCCACGGAGTTGCGTCGTTGTGGTTTTGACGATAAAGACACTCTGTTGTTTGTCTTTATGGCTCATTTGTTTGTGGAAAATAGCGATGACAATATCGGGTTCCATGACATTGACGACATATTCGACGACAATGAAATTCCGAGTTGGGTAAAATGGGAATTTCGCACCCGTGAATCAGAACTCTTTGAGAAGGAGCTTATAGAGAATGTCAATGAAGACGGCATGGCTCGTTCTGATGCCTTCAAACTGACTGATAAAGCTAAAGAGGAACTCCTTTGCGAGCTTAATATCAACGAAGTAGGCAAATCAGTCAAAGGACTTATAAAAGCGGAGACTCTGGCAGAAAAGAATCTGATATACAACTCTTCTGAATGTGAACAGATAACCGAGCTGTCATCTATTCTTTCAGACAGCCGGTTCAACGAAGTGCAGACCCGTCTTCGCACAGCAGGCATGAGACCCGGATTCTGCTGCATCTTCTACGGCACTCCCGGCACAGGTAAGACCGAGACTGTCTATCAGCTTGCACGGCAGACCGGTCGTGACATCATGCGCGTAGATGTCGATAAAATTAAGAGTTGCTGGGTAGGAGAAAGTGAGAAAAACATCAAGGCTCTTTTTGACCGCTATCGCAACATCTGCAAGAACTCAAAGCTCGCACCGATACTTCTTTTCAATGAGGCTGACGCTGTGTTGGGTGTCAGAATGGAGGGGGCAGCACGCGCCGTTGATAAAATGGAGAACTCCATTCAGAACATAATACTTCAGGAAATGGAAACGCTCGAAGGCATTATGATTGCCACCACCAATCTGACCACCAATCTTGACAAAGCGTTTGAACGTCGTTTCCTTTACAAGATACGCTTTGACAAACCATCTGTCGAATCACGGGCAAAAATCTGGCAGACAATGCTTCCTGACCTTTCCGAATACGATGCTAACACCCTTGCATCACAATTTGACTTGTCCGGTGGAGAAATTGAAAATATTGCCCGCAAACATTCGGTCAATGCAATTCTGAAAGGCAATGATTCTATTGATGTTCAGGAGATAATAAATTCATGTCGACATGAAAGACTATCTCAGAACGATCGCCCTAAAATCGGTTTCTAATATTTATAACACACAAAAACTCCCGCATAATCAACATGAATTATACGGGAGTTGTCTTTAGGGGACGTAAAGAGCGGCAAGCTCCGTCAATCTTCTATTACATAACCCTTTATGCCACTTGCCTTTGTAGCGGCAGTGGGAGGTGTAGGCTTTGAAGATATTGCGGTCTCCGCGTTTCAGCTTTTTCAGGACGGTGGATTTGTTGACGACTCCGGGCCCGCAGTTGTAGGCGAGTGCGCCGAGAAGAACTAAGTCTTTGCCGTATTGGGAATAGAGGGCGCAGAATTTGGCGAGGTCTTTGCGGAGTAGTGCGTCAGCCTGTGCTTCGGTGAGCTGACAGCCTCGGCGGTAGGGTTCGCCCGGCTGAACTTGATGACCGTATCCTACATACGGCCAATGTCGGGGCTTATGGAGCGTCTCAAATTTCTTGATTATCAGGACTGCCCGCTCAAAGAGCGGCAGTTCCATAATCGACCGCTTTGCGGCGGAAGCTGGCATACATATGTGTTTTTTCATAATATAAAGCTGGAGGGATTCTTGCTACACTTCGCTACGCAAGCGCTACGCGATTACGAACCTCTCTACTCGGGTTCGAATCTATTCGCACTATCAAGAAAGAGGGGGTACCTTGCGGGTACCCCCTCTTTCTTGATGTGGAGCTGGAGGGATTCGAACCCTCGTCCAAACGTGGAACCAATATGCTTTCTACGTGCGTAGTCTCCGATTGGTTTTCGAAGATGGCCAGGCCGGGACGACCAAACCACCCCTTATCCCTAAGAGTTTCGCACAGACGTCCGGGCGCCGTCAGTACTATTCCCGATATACCTGCACCGCCGGATCGATTAGTCTCGGAAAAAGGACAATCGGGCGATGTCTCGTCCCCGCAACTGTTGCAGGGATAAAGCTAATCTACTGTACTTCGATTAAGCAGCGAGAGCGTAGTTGTTTTCGCCATTTAAATTTGCTGATGTCTCTGTTTAAAGAGCGTGGGCATCATCGCTCTGCACGCTTACATACCGCCTCGACACGCTGTCAAAACCGGTCAGCCCCCTCCGGGTCTTATTTTTAAGCCTGCAAAAATAGCGCTTTTTCGGCAGACTTCTTCGCGATTTACATATTTTTAACTTTTACACATCGCTAAAACATACATATGTCTACAAAAAAGACAGACGCCACAATGCCGTGATGCATTATGACGCCCTTTGTGTCTGAGCCGCGAGTGGGACTCGAACCCACGACCTTTTCGTTACGAATGAAATGCTCTACCAACTGAGCTATTGCGGCCTATGCTACCGGTCAAGGGGATGTCTCCTCGACTTGAGCGGTGCAAAGTTACTAATAATTTATGGTTTGTTTACTATAAACAAGCGATATTTTTGATTTTTCAATCATCAACCGCGCCATGACAGGGGTGGCAACGTAAGGCACAACACCCGTCACAGTGGTCGTTGACCCGTAGTATGACGAATTGGTCTCGTAGGTTACGGATATCGGAGTCAATGTGAAAGTGATATCTTCGTCCGCAATCCGGTCTTTTTTAAGCAAATCAAGGAAGTAGTCTCGTAGCCCGACAAACTCATAAGTACCGCTCGTCGTGTTGTATGTGGCATAGAAAGATGTCTTGTTGTCGGGTATCTTGCTTTCCAAAAAGAACTTGTCTTTGTCTTTTGTCAAGGTCATCAACAGATATGTCGGCGGTTTTATGGAGTACTTATTGGCTATCTCCTCTACCGGGATGCTGATACCTACCGTATTGATTACGCCCAGGCCTTTGGAAACATTGGCACGATATTTCTCAATCATTTCGTTGCCGGGGAAACGGAATTGCACGTCAAGTCCGGCAGGAGCCATAATGACAGACTGACCTTGGGCTACACGGGCATTGATTTCGGGCGCTATTTCCAGCTTGATGTTGTTATTGGTAACGATTTCGGGCGTCACGGCAAAATAGTTGCCGGCACGCATGACCGTAGTGTCTTTTTTCTTGTTTTCGTCGTAGTATGTCTTGTGATAATACAGATGCATGGTCGTGGAAGCGATACGCGTCACACGGCCGTTGCCGAAAGTATTTTTAATATATAGCCCGGGAAATACCTTGGCAAAGTCCGAAGGCGTAGAATACGTTTGAGGATTGCTTCGGTAAGCCGAATAGAGTCCCTTGGCGAGGTCGCGCGGCAGGGTCACAGCCAACATACGGTATTTGAGCTTTTTGACCGAGTCAGGTTCGCCCACGGCACTGACATTGTATATCAGCGAAGCGTAACGTTTGGAACCGTCATAGTAGCCTGTCGGATCGAAGTCCGAGTATATCGGCGAGGGAAGTTGACGCGTCAAGGGATATATTTCCAATCCCATGGGCGCCACCGAGTCACCGGTGTATTCGCCGATGTTGAGCATCATCACCAGACGTAACGAGTCGATATCATTGACGCCTACACCTACGGTGTCCAAAACATTGGAGGGCATGAACTGAGTGACTATTTCGCTGGAAATGCTGCCATATCCGGGAGCGTCTACACGTCCTATCATCTGGGTAACCGAACGCGACAGGACCTGATGGTTGCTTATAGATTGTCCGGTGAGAGTGAAAGTAGTGTCTACGATTATGGCCACGCTGTCCTGCGTGATGGAGTTGCCTATGTCAGAGGAGTCGTCGCACGAGGGGGTCAGCATTGCAGACCCAGCCATGGCGGCAGCGGCGAGAATGGTGAGATACTTGTTCATCGTGTATTTCTCAAATAGTATCGGAGAAGCCTTTGCGTATTGTCAGAGGTTTTTGTAGAAGTCCATATATGCGGCAGCATACCCTTCTTCGCTGGGGAAGGCCATGAAAGGTTTTCCGGAAGCCTTGGCTGCCTCAACGGCCTCGACAGGGGCGTCCGCCACAGCTTGAACCACACCGTCACTGTATTGCATGGCTATGCGATGCAATGCGGCCGTATCCACCGGGCCTCCAGAAATTACGGCAAGATCCTTGGCGCTGAAGCCGTCCATGCGCAGCTTCTCGACAGCACGCGCATCCAACGGCGATTCCATTTCGTCGGCAAACAACGAGTACACCACCTTGACATTGCGAAATGCCGGGTCCTTGGCGTAACTCTTACGAATATACAGGGGCACAAGCGCGGAAATCCAGCCTGAACAGTGTATCACAACCGGCGGCCAGCGCAATTTCCTAACCGTCTCGAGGACGCCGCGAGCAAAGAACATCAGCCGCTCGTCGTTCTCCGAAGCCAAACTCTGTGTTTCCAGAGCACCCGAATTGTGGCGCTGGAAGTAGTCATCGCTATCTATAAAGTAAACCTGCATGCGCGAGGGCTGCAGCGTAGCCACCTTGATTATCAGCGGATGATCCGTGTCATCAATCACGATATTCAGACCTGACAGCCTTATCACTTCGTGCAGTTGGTTGCGACGCTCGTTGATGGCGCCATAACGCGGCATAAATGTGCGTACTTCAACGCCAAGCTCCTGGATGCCCTGCGGCAAGTCGCGGCATAATCCGGACATGACATTCTGGGGCAAATACGGCGCTATTTCCTGCGAAATGTATAAGACTTTGTCTACCTCCATAATTAATCTAAATGCTTTTTGCGGTGGATATTTAATTCCTGCAAAGTTACGAATTTTTTCGGACATAGCCATCTCCGGAGTCCACCACGCTCAACATTAACGTATTTTTTAACAAAAAAACAATAACGGCCTCCGATGCGTGATACATCGAAAGCCGCCTTGGCCGTCGGGGTGACAGGATTCGAACCTGCGACCACCTGGTCCCAAACCAGGTGCGCTACCGGACTGCGCTACGCCCCGTTTGCGCCGCAAAGTTACGCATTTTTTGCAAAATGTGCAAGACATCGCCGACCAAGGCGTGCATACGCACCTGCATGTTTGATGAAAAAATCGTATCTTTGCGGTGCGTTAGGAGGATGAACGCACGCCGTAGACCATATCCGAGGTGACTTCCCGCACACGGACTATGCTCCGCCTGACACGACAAGCATTGACACACAGGACACAACCGGACAAACAACTATGGATAACAAATATAATGTGCTGCTGCTAGGCAGCGGCGGACGCGAATGTGCATTGGCATGGAAACTGGCCCAAAGCCCCCTGCTGGCCGAACTATATATAGCTCCGGGCAACGGCGGCACTGACAACTACGGAATCAACGTTGAGATTTCGCCTATGGACTTTGACGCTGTGGGCGATTTTGTGGCTTCACACGCCGTCAATATGGTGGTGTGCGGCAACGAGGATCCGCTCGTGGGCGGAATTCGCGAAGCACTGCTGCTCCGCTTTCCTTCATTATTGGTGGTAGGTCCGGACTCCGGGGGCGCCGCGCTCGAAGGTTCCAAAGATTACGCCAAGGCTTTCATGGCCGAATACGGCATCCCGACGGCCGCATACCGAACTTTTGACGCCGCTTCCATTGCCGAAGGTGAAGATTTTTTGGGCAGCCTGCGACCTCCCTACGTGCTCAAGGCTGATGGGCTGGCAGCCGGCAAAGGCGTGCTCATCATCGACAAACTTGACGAGGCGCGCAAGTCCCTGCGTCAGATGCTGTCCGGAATGTTCGGGCAGGCTTCGGCTCGCGTAGTCATTGAGGAGTTTCTCAGCGGTATCGAGTGCTCTGTATTTGTCCTGACAGACGGCACAGGCAACTACCGCATATTGCCTGTAGCCAAAGACTACAAGCGCATAGGCGAAGGGGACACCGGGCCAAACACCGGGGGCATGGGCGCAGTCTCGCCCGTAGCTTTTGCCGATAGTGACTTTATGTCCAAGGTACGCACACGCATCATCGAACCTACATTAGCCGGACTACGCGACCGCGGAATCGACTATCGCGGCATCATTTTCTTGGGCCTCATCAATGTTGCCTCCAATCCATATGTCATTGAGTACAATGTCCGCATGGGTGACCCGGAGACCGAAGCCGTGATGCTGCGCATCGACTCGGACCTGCTCGAATTGTTCGCGGCAGCGGCAAACGGCGCACTTGGCGACACCCTCCTGAAAATCTCGCCATTGGCAGCTGCCACGGTGATGGCCGTATCCCCGGGGTATCCGGGCAGCTATCCCAAAGGGTTGGCAATATCCATAGACACGAGTCGCATTCCGGCCGAGGCAGTGCTATTCCATGCCGGGACGCGGCGCAACCCGGACGGAACTTCGGTCACGGCCGGAGGACGCGTCATTGCCGCATCCGCCACAGCACCCTCCCTGGCCGAGGCGCTTGCAACGGCATACCAAGCCATGGACGCCATCGACTTCGAGGGCAAATACTTACGCTCGGACATCGGCCGAGATGTTCTGTCTTTGATGGAATGACGGCTTTGACAGGCAGAAATCCCGGGGTCTTTCGCCATTTTCAAACTAAACGGCCGGCATCCGCAATCTTCAACCGATGCCGGGCTTAAAAAGACAACGATTAAACCAACTATGTTCAAGGCGCACAATTTTTCGCTGGTACAGTCTCAGGCAGCCACCATTTTTACTGCCATAGTGATGATGGTGGGCGCGCGATGGTTCTTTGCCTCCGCAGACGTGATACACATTAATGCCAACAGCGGCATAGTGACTCCCTCGGCCAATTTATGGATTGAATCATCCTATGCCTCAATGCTTGTCAACGTGGGACTTATCCTGACAACGGCAGTGATGATGCTGATACTAAACCAGCGCTACAACCTCCTGGGCACAGTCTCGACACTCGAAGCCACCATATTTTTTCCCATGTGTATGGCCACGCCCGACCTGTTGGTACAACTATCCACCGGCATTCTTTTGTGCATCATACTGATACTGTGCCTATTCCTTCTATACGACACCTATGGCAATCGAAACCGTACAGGCAATATCTATCTTATCTTCCTGCTCCTATCGGGCATGACCGTCACGCAATATTGCTATGCGCTATACATCCCGGTATTTATCTTAGGACTGGGACAGATGCGCATCATGGGATTCAAAACGCTTCTGGCAGCCTTGCTGGGCATCGTTTCGCCATGGTGGGTGATGCTCGGATGCGGAATTGCCGGCACCGATGATATCCGTTTTCCCGAATTGGAATCGCTGTTTGCCTCCGTGGGCCTCAATGACACGTTGCATGTCTTTGCGGCTGTGGCTGTCACCGCCGTCATTGCCATGGTGTCGTGGAGCGCCAATTTCATGCGAATGCTCAGTTACAACGCACACAAGCGTGCATATGCCGGCAGTATTACCTTGGTAACCCTGTTCACCATCATCATCACCCTTGCCGACTATCCCAATGTCTGCGCCTACCTGCCCGTATTGTGCATGTGCGCCGCCTATCATTTCACCAATTACATCGCACGTCAGCAACGACAGGTCCAAATCCCGGCTGTAGCCACCATCGTTGCCATTTACGCCGCCATATACTTATGGAGAATGTTCCTTTGAATATTATCATCGATACACATATACCCTATATCAAAGGGGTTCTGGAACCCTATGTGCAATCAGTACGCTACCTTGAACCGTCGGCCATAGATGCCGCAGCCATGGCCGATGCACATTGTTTAATCACTCGCACTCGCACTCGCGTAGACGCGGCGCTACTTGACGGCAGCCCCTGCCGCATGGTGGCCACCGCGACCATAGGCACCGACCACATCGACCTCGCATATTGCCATAGTCACGGCATTACCGTGGCCAATGCCCCCGGATGCAATGCCCCGGCCGTGGCACAATACGTGCTATCGTCCGTACTCGCCTTGGCCAATAGACCTATGGCGCAGCATACCATAGGCATAGTTGGCGTAGGCCACGTGGGACGTATCGTTGAACGCTGGGCTCGCGCACTATCCATGAACGTACTGTGCTGCGACCCGCCGCGTGCCGCAGCCGGCGATCCGGGTGCATGGTACAACCTTGACGACATAGCCGCCCGAGCCGACGTCATCACCTTTCACACTCCGCTGACGCGTGACGGCGCATACCCCACATGGCATATGTGCGATGCGACATTTGTCCGCAGCCTGCGGCGCGCCCCTATCGTCATCAATGCCGCCCGTGGGCCTGTGGCCGACACCTCTGCAATGCTTCAAGGCCTGCGCGACGGCCATATACGCGCTGCCGTCATCGACACTTGGGAAGATGAGCCGAACATCAACCGCGAGTTGCTGGAACACGCCTCCATCGCGACCCCGCATATCGCCGGGTATTCGCGCGAAGGCAAGGCCCGGGCAACAGCAATGGTACTGAATGCCGTCTGCCATTTCTTCAGACTGCCGCAACTACTGCCCATCGGAGCACCGGTCATCCCCGCCGAAGACCTACGACCGGGAGCCGCCCCGATGCCGGCCGACCTACGCCAAGGTGCCGTGAGGCTATTGCAAGACACGGCCTGCCTGCGTGCAAACCCCGACAACTTCGAGATACTGCGCTCCGCCTACGACCTTCGCCCCGAACCGAGATTGACCATCGCCAACTGACCGATGCACAACCTGTCCGCGCACACTTCAACAAGTGCGCTTCAACACCCGTCGGCAACAAGAGCCATACCCTTCCGAGCTAAACATTTATGGACGAATCGCTTGTCCGTGCCTCATCCACATATCCGCATGTATTATGGAAATTTTTCCGTAATTTACTTTGCGGCGTAAAAAACTATTCGTAATTTTGCGGCATCGAAGCCGACACACCCCGGCCGGGCCACAGGCAACACAACCGGGCACAATATCGGCACCATCCTACCGGGCCGAGTTATCAGCTCGATGTTTACAACAGTAAAAACGCCACAATATCCACGCAAAACAACCTATACAAGCACTTTATTATAACCTCAAAAAAAATGAAAGTTGATATTATCGGAAGCTTTCTCCCACCTACGGAATTGGCCGAAGCCAAGAGGCTTTACGCTGCCGGCGCCATGGACGCCGCCACATACCGCAAAATTGAAGACCGCGCCGTAGACGATCTGGTAGCCAACGAATTGAAAGCCGGGTTGACAGAAGTGACCTCCGGCGAATTCCGCCGCCAATATTGGGACAAGGATTTTTATTTCGGGCTCAACGGCCTGACCAAAGAGCGCCTCGACAGCGGCCGCGTATACGCCGAGGACAACGTTCTGACCGACCTGCTGCGCGTCAAGGGACGCATCGCTGCCAACCCCGAACATCCATTCTACGAAGACTTCAAATACTTACAAAAAATCGTCAACGGCCGTGCCACATGCCGCCAGACACTACCGTCACCGGGCGAACTATACGTACGCATACTTTCGATGAGTCAGGGCAAGCCCGATTCGCTATACCCCGATACCGAGCAACTATTGGCCGACATAACCGACACCTACCGCGACACCATACGTCACTTCTACGACTTGGGATGCCGCAGCCTACAGTTGGACGACACCATATTCGGGCGCATATCCACCGATGCATACACCAAACACCTGCTCATGGGCGGTATAGACGTGATGACCCTGCAAGAAGTACTCATCGCACTCACCAATGCCTGCATCGACGGCGTACCCGCAGATATGCACATATCCATATTTATCAGCGGTGGCGACACCATCGTCCCGTCATGGCAAAACGTCGATTACGCCGATGACGTGATACCCAAGGCATTGTCGCGCCTCAAGGTAGCACAATTCTACCTGCCCTTCGACGGCAAGCATGCCAAAAGCCTGGATGCGTTGCGCTTCGTACCCGCCGACAAGCAAGTGGCACTGGGGCTGATAGACGCACACACGCCGTGGGCATACTACTCAGACCGCATACTCGGATGCATCGATGCGGCACAACGCTACATAGCGCCCCAACTGCTCAGCATAACGCCCAAGACCGGCTTCAAACTGTCCAAATACAGCGAAAAAGGTCTCGATTACAGCGACCAGTGGCGCAAGCTCCAAGACCTGCACACTCTCGTCGACAACATCTGACAATCACTCACCGCCTCCCGTACACGGCGGCCCGAAAGTTTTTATGTGATGCCACACCTTTTTATAGGCCAATTGATATAATTATTGTAACTTTGCGCTCTGATTGGGACGGGCACTACGCACGTCCCCGCAAATAGTTTTATACACACAATGGAAATAGTCACTAAGACGGCACAGCTGGCCCAACTGACCCAAGCCGCCCGCAACGAAGGCAAAAGCGTAGGCCTGGTGCCTACCATGGGAGCCCTGCATCAGGGACACGCATCGCTGGTGCGCCGCGCACGCCGTGAAAACGATGTAGTCGTAGTCAGCGTATTCGTCAACCCCACACAATTCAACAACGCCGAAGACCTGCGCACCTACCCACGCACAGTAGACCGCGACTGCTCCCTGCTGGAGAGCCTCGGCGTCGACTATGCCTTCGTACCCACCCCCGAGGAAGTATATCCCGAGCCTGACACTCGCGTTTTCGACCTTGGCGAAGTGGCCGCTGTCATGGAAGGCCCGCGCCGACCGGGACACTTCAACGGCGTGGCGCAGATTGTCAGCCGACTGTTTGAATGGGCACACCCCACACGCGCATACTTCGGCGAAAAAGACTTTCAACAGATAGCAGTAATCCGCCGCATGGTAGCCCTGGAAGGCGGCTTTGACGGACTGCAAATCGTACCCTGCCCCATTGTCCGCGAAGCAGACGGACTGGCCTTATCATCGCGCAACGTCCACCTCACAGCCGAGCAACGTGCCATCGCCCCCACAATACACCGCGTCATGGAAGAAAGCCTCCAATGGTCCAAAACCATGACCGTGGACCAAGTGATAGCCCGCGTCACCGAGACACTCAACGCCACCGATTCGCTCCGTGTCGAGTATTATAACATCGTAGACCCCCTGACAATGCAACCCGTCAAGACCTGGGACCAGACTCACAACCCCGTGGGCTGCATCACGGTATACTGCGGCGATGTACGCCTGATAGACAACATCGCATACCCCGACAGCCTGCACAAATAACGCACACAACCAAAAGAAATGAACGTAGAAGTTCTCAAGAGCAAGATACACCGCGTCACCGTCACCGAGGCACGCCTCGATTACATCGGAAGCATCACCATCGACAGCGCCCTAATGGACGCCGCAGGCATCATTCCCGGCGAAAGAGTATACATCGTCGACAACAACAACGGTACACGCCTCGACACCTACGCCATAGCCGGCGAGGCCGGCAGCGGAGTGATATGCCTCAACGGCGCTGCCGCTCGCTGTGTCCAGCCCGGCGACATCGTCATTATTATGAGCTACGCCTCCATGCCGCTGGAAGAAGCCAAGAAATTCAAGCCCATGGTCATATTCCCGGACACGGAGACCAACCGACTGCTCTAAACACCACGTGCGGCATCGCCTGTTTCAATCAAAATTACACCCATCCCATCCCCACCTAAAGACAAGACACAATGTTTGACAAACTTACCGAGCACCTCGAACGAGGCTTCAAAATTCTCAAAGGCCAAGGGCGCATCACCGAAATCAACATCTCGGAGAGCCTCAAGGAAATACGTCGCGCCCTTGTCGAAGCCGACGTCAACTACAAGATTGCCAAGACCTTCGTAGACGAAGTCAAGGAAAAGGCGCTGGGTCAGAACGTTCTCACGGCCATCAAGCCGGGCGAACTCATGGTCAAGATAGTCCACGATGAGATGAGCAAACTCATGGGTGGAGACGCCGCACCGTTGCACATCGACGGGCGCCCCGCAATCATACTCATGAGCGGCCTCCAAGGCTCGGGCAAAACAACGTTTACAGCCAAGCTGGCCAACAAGTTGAAGAACGAAAAAGGCAAACGCCCGCTACTGGCGGCCTGCGACGTTTATCGTCCCGCAGCCATAGACCAGCTCAAAGCCCTGGCCGAAAATATCGGAGTTCCCGTATACAGTGAAGAAGGCAGCAAAGACCCCGTGTCCATAGCCAGGCACGCCATAGAGCAAGCACGGCGCGACGGCAACGACCTGGTAATCATTGATACCGCCGGTCGTCTGGCCGTGGACGAAGCTATGATGACCGAGATTGCTGATATCAAAAAAGCCGTCAAACCCTCTGAGACACTGTTTGTGGTCGATGCCATGACCGGACAGGACGCCGTCAATACAGCCAAAGCATTTAACGACCGCCTTGACTTCGACGGAGTGGTTCTCACCAAACTCGACGGCGATGCCAAGGCCGGTGCAGCCCTCACCATACGCTCGGTAGTCACAAAACCCATAAAATTCATAGGCACAAGCGAAAAGATGGACGGCATCGACACCTTCCACCCCGATCGCATGGCCAACCGCATCCTCGGCATGGGTGACATCGTGTCACTGGTCGAGAAAGCTCAGCAAGTATTCGACGAAAAGCAAGCCGCCGAAATCGAACGTAAGATGCTCAAAAACAAGTTCGATTTCAACGACTTCCGCGACCAGCTGAAACAAATCAAGAAGATGGGTGACCTCAAGTCCGTGGCTTCCATGATTCCGGGCGTGGGCAAAGCCATCAAAGATATGGACATCGATGAAAACGTATTCAAAAGCACAGAAGCAGTCATCGACTCCATGACCCCCTACGAACGCGCACACCCCGATTGTATCAACGAAAGCCGTCGTCGCCGCCTGGCTGCAGGCTCCGGAGTTCCCTATCAGGAAGTCAACGGCATCCTCAAACGCTTCAACGATATGCGCAAGATGATGCAAACCGTGGCCAATATGCGCAAAAACCCGCTGAAGATGGCACAACAAATGCGCCAGATGCAGCAAATGGCCAAACAGCGCCGCTAAGAGCATCGCGCTCTACGGCCTCGGCACTCACGCCACCGCCACCGAACAGAACCATATACCATACAACCATGCAAATCATTGACGGCAAAGCAACCGCCGCCGCCATCCGCGCCGAGATAGCCTCCTCAGTGGCCCAAATCGTTGACGCCGGAGGGCGTGCACCACACCTCGCCGCCATACTCGTCGGACACGACGGCGGCAGCGAATCTTACGTAGCATCCAAGGTCAAAGCCTGCGAAGAATGCGGCTTCGGCTCCACACTGCTACGCTTCGAAGGCTCCATCTCTCAAGAGCAATTATTGGAACATATCCGCGACCTCAACAACAATCCCGACATCGACGGATTTATCGTGCAACTACCGCTGCCACGCCACATCGACACGCACGCCGTCATCGAAGCCATAGATCCGCACAAAGACGTCGACGGATTTCACCCGGCCAATGTCGGGCGACTAAGCATAGGGCTGCCCGGATTTGTAAGCGCCACCCCGGCAGGCATCATCGAACTGCTGCAACGATACCAAATCCCCACCTCGGGCAAGCATTGCGTAATCCTCGGACGAAGCAACATCGTAGGCAAGCCTCTGGCTATGCTCATGATGCAAAAGTCCTATCCGGGCGATGCTACTGTCACCGTATGCCACAGCCGCACGGCCGACATCGCCTCAATCACACGCACGGCCGACATATTGGTGGCCGCCATGGGCGTACCCGCATCCGTGACGGCAGATATGGTCAAGGAAGGCGCCACGGTCATCGATGTGGGCACCACGCGCGTGCCCGATGCAACGCGTGCCCGCGGCTGGAAGCTTTGCGGAGACGTGGACTTTGCCGCCGTAGCCCCCAAATGCAGCTACATCACACCCGTACCCGGCGGCGTAGGTCCCATGACCATCGCCATGCTGATGCGCAACACCCTACTCGCCGCTACCGGCGCTGTGTACCCCAAGCAATAACGCCGGACGATGTACAAGCGCACCGACAAGCCGTAACATGTACACCTAAAAACATATAAACCCTTGATTTTCGCCTCATTACTTTTCGAAATACTCTCACTACTGGTGCCACAGCAGCAGGCAACGCTGGTTTTTGCCGGTGATGCCATGATGCACCAAGGACAATTGGATGCCGCGTACCGCACAGGCGGCGACTACGATTTCTCCGGGTATTTCGATGCCGTTGCCCCTTGGATTAGCGCCGCTGATTACGCCGTTGTCAACCTCGAGACCCCCGTGGCCGGCCCAAAATATTCGGGATATCCCTGCTTCAACGCTCCGGACAAATACGTGGATGCACTCATCGAAGCCGGATTTGACATGATGCTCACGGCCAACAACCACACTCTCGATCGACGCGACCGAGGCCTGTGCACGACAATCAAGACTCTCGACGCCAAAGGAGTAGACCATATAGGCACCTACCCCGATGCCGAGGCGCGAGCCAAAGCACTACCCTATATCAAGGACATCAAAGGATTCAAAGTTGGATTTCTCAACTACACATACGGCACCAACGGCATCCGCATCTCAGGCAACGTCGTAGTCGACTATATCGACCGAAAAACCATCGACGCAGACATCCGCGCCACTCGTGCCGCCGGAGCCGAAATCCTCGTCGTAGCCGTACACTGGGGCGATGAATATCGACTGCTGCCCAACGCCTTTCAGCGCGATATGGCCCAATTTCTCAAAGACCGAGGCGTCGACCTCATTATCGGCGGACATCCCCACGTGATACAGCCCATGCAACTCGAGCCAAACGACAAAAACAACGAGCGTAATACACTGCTGGTCTACTCATTAGGCAATTTCATATCCAATATGAAAACCACGGACACGCGCGGCGGAGCCATGGTGCATGCCACACTCAAGCGCGATGCCAAAGGCCACGCCTATGTTGCCGAAGCCGGATACAAGCTTGTCTTCACCCTGCAGCCCAATGCTAAAGACCAAAATTTCAGGCTCGTACCCATAGATAGCGATACCGACATCGACTCAGTGGCCGGCATCAGAGCATCAGCATGCCGGGCATTCGTTGCATCAGCCTTGCGCATATTCAATAAGCACAATAAATCCGTACCACGCATACGCTGAACACTTTAAGCATCGACAGGCCTCAGTTTTACGAACCTCCAAAGCAGGATTGCCGACCACTTGCTTTGCTATATGGCAGAATATGCTTAACTTTGTGCATTGCCCAATCGTCGGCGCACGAGACGCCGACATGAGAGCATAGATCTGTAATACAACACAATACATACAACAAACAACCTAACGATTATGATTAAAAACCTTCGCCGCGCACTCGTAGCCATCATCGCCGTAGTCGCTATCAGTACTACCGCCTCGGCCCAATTTTCTTTCGGACCCCGTATAGGCATAGCAGTCAACAGCCTCAAATTCAATGAAGACATTCTCGACGGTAGCAACCGCACCGGATTTACCGGCGGTGTTCAGGCCGAATTCATGATTCCCGCCATCAACCTCGGCTTCGATGCTTCGCTGATGTACGTACGCCGTACCTCCAACGTTACAATCAGCAGCACTTCCGCCTCCGAAAAAGTATCCAAGGATTACTTCGAAATCCCCGTCAACATCAAGTACAAATTCGGACTTCCCGTAGTCGGCAGCTTCCTGAGCCCCTACATCTTTACCGGACCGAGCTTCGCATTCCTGACCTCCGGTACAGCCGTCAAGGAAGCCTTCGAAGCCAAGAAATTCGATGTATCCTGGAACTTCGGCTTCGGCCTCCAATTCTTCCGCAAAGTGCAAGTGGCCGCCTCTTATGGCCTCGGACTTTCCAAGTCCCTCGTCAACAAGGCAGTAGGAAGCGCCATCCCCGAGGGCGATCTGGTCAACGGCAAAAACCGCTTCTGGACCATCACGGCAGCCTATCTGTTCTGATAATCGAACTTCTATCATAAGACAACGGCGACTGCATCAGCAGTCGCCGTTGTCTTATGATAGGGCTTTTATTTATTATACTGTCTTATTCTTTCGGCATCTGAATGGCTGCCATCAGCAGTATTGAGCCGTGATTGTCATCCTTGACAATCATCAGGAATGGCCGATTAAGTATAATTTCGATTTGCTTACCAACGCTCGTATCCATATCGGTGGATGTTATTGCCGCTGCTTCCGTGCCGTTTTCATCAACACTTAAGGCAACAGCTTGTTTGGTGCGCGTGTTGGCAATTCGTCCGAATCCAAACATTTCTTTTCCTGAAATATTGATGCCGGTCGATTCTACATATGTTGTAATATCTTTGGAATTTTCGCTACTGAAACGAGGTATTCCAATGGTACACATGACTGTGTTTGTTTCATCTAACAGTCGTGTCGCTAACATACGTTTTGCCTCCGGAAGAATATCTTTGATTGTTTTTCCCTCATGTGGTAATATAAATACTGCAGAGTAATTACACGATGAATATGGCATCATGAATGCAGATATGTTGCTGCTTTCTGTAACGGCAACTTCCCGATTGTCCGTCATCATGGGAGTTTTCGTAATTACTTGCTTTCCATCAGCTGAATAGAATGTTTTCATCGCTGTCTTACTTTTCTTGAACGTGTGCTTCCATGCACATTTGAAATACATTGCGTTCAAAAATATACACTGAGAATTTTCTGTTGGGTCGTCTTTCAGATACTCCGAAATAAGGCCATGTGTTTTAGATGAACACCAATCGTTTATAGCACTGCGAACATTATCTTTACCAAAATGCATAATGCGTGTTTCGGCATCATAATAGCGTTTTTGCATTTCGCACATTGATGCAAATTCGTCACGATTTGTCATTGTAAGCGAATTTGCCCACAATGAATTGGCAAACAGTACTTTTGAATTTAAACTATTGTACGAAAAATAGTCCAAACGAGCATTATTGAAGTCGTTAAGCACATCTACAGAAGATGCATTATACGCGTTCAAGATTGATGTGCGGTCTTTTTCGTATATCGCATTTGTAACTAACGCATAGCACAGGTCCTTGCTTAACGGTGAAAATAATACATTCTCGTTACTTTCTGCGTCAGCGTACATACACTCAAACAACCCGAAAGCCAGATCTGTTTCAGCAGTCGAAATTAAACTCTGTTCTTGTGTCATGTTCATACGCGAATGTGCTTGTTCGTTTTGTGGCTCATCGTCCGACGAGCATCCATACATAGCGACACTTGCCGCCATAATGCACATCAGAAGATACTTATAAGTTTTCATTCGTTTTTTATTTGGTTGTGTTAGTATTCGTTCGGTTTGTAAAAATTATGAGTGGTTGTTATTCGAAGGACATCCGACGCAATCCGATGTCATTTTAATGCAAAGATAATCGCGTCAATTAATGTCATGCAAACATTTTTAGTTAATATTTACTAATTGCAAAAATTTTTTATCATGTACATTACGGCAATATGCACAGCCGCTCCGATGGCAAAAGGCGACATCGGAGCGGCACGCCTGATTGCAGCACTTTTGCTACTGCTTTTTTGTTGTAGTTATACGATGATTTGTTGTGTTTTTGAGGAGCGATGGCGAGTGGTTTTATTTCCGAGGGGTGAGTGAGCGGAAAGTTACATCGCGGTCGTTGATTTCGCACATCAGCAGGTCTTTGTCGATTTTGACATCATCGAGACGACTGTATTGCAATATTTCGATGCCGAGTGTATGTTGTATGCGTGATGCGTAGCGACGTGCTATTTGCGGTGCTTGGTCTTGGATTTCATCGGGGATAAGACGTTGTGTAAATTGACTTTCGTTGAAGCGTATGTCTTTGGAAGATATGTTGACGTTCAGGGTACTGTTGTCTAAGGATATAATGATTTCATCGTCATCTACCATACGGTATGTACCTTTGATTTCGGATGTTCCGTATAGCGAAATTTCGTATGGAGCGACTAATGAATCGTTTGACGGCAGTACATCGAGTACGGCGATTTCCGAGGCGATTGTTACATCGCCTTCTGTGTCATTTTCTTCGTTCGGGACAAAAGTCAGTTTCGGAGTGAATTGTGTGTCGGCGGTGCCGCCTATGTTGATACGGGTCGGCGCTCCCAACCACGAACCGGCGAGTCCGTTGTCGGAACATGATTGAACGCTTGCCAACAGAATGATTGCGAGTGCTATACTCAGGAACGTTTTCATAGGTCGTCTTTAGGATTTTTGTTGTGGAAAATATTATTTTGCAACTGTATTGTTGTGAAGTCCGGAAATGATAGCATCGCGCGATTGTTGCATCAGAGCGGACAAGTCATGACCGCCATCCGGAGCAGTTATCGGCTGATGTATTGTGATGGTAATGTGTCCGGGACGCGGCAGACGTTTTTGGCGCGGCATCACTTTGAATGCACCGTCGATGGTCACCGGTACGACCGGGAGGTTAAATTCGGTGGCGAGCATATATGCTCCGCGTCTGAAAGCATGTACTTCGCCATCGGCGCTGCGTGAACCTTCGGGGAACACGACTACGGACATTCCATGTGACAGTTGTGCCTCAGCGGTTTTCATCGTTTCGCGTATTCCGACAGTACTACCGCGATCTACATAGATATGCCCGGCCTTGTAGCATGCATACCCCACCATGGGAATCTTGCGCAGGGATTTTTTCATCATCCACTTGAAGTTGTGTCCCAGCCATCCGTATATGGCAAAAATATCATAAGCGCCTTGGTGATTGGCCACGAAAACATAGGAGGTTCCGCGGCGAATGTTTTCGCGGCCGCGCACGCTGACGCGCACCAGCGACAGCCATGCCATCAAGCGAGCCCAAATCACTGCCGGGTAATAACCCCACCAACGACCGCCGAAACATATCGAGCCTCCACCGACAATCAGCGATGTCAGTATTGTCAATACCACCATCAGCGGTATCATGATACATATTTGGTAGATGCGTAACAGTATAATCATATTGTATATTTATTAAGACATGTATTATGCCGTATCATATATGCCGAAAGCCTAAACGCCCTGTGACGATGCAGCGGTCCGGGTGTGGCGCTGCTTGCGAATGATGGGGCGCAAGCGTTCGCGGTCGCCGGCAATCCATAGAATGTCGCCGGGCGCAAAAGCTATATCCGGGGTTTGGTCTATATACTCGTCGCCGCGTTGCACGGCAAGCACCAACGCCCCGTAGCCGTTGCGCATGTTCGCCGTACGCGGGCTCTTGCCTATCAGCGGAGAGTCTTGGGTGAGCATGACGTTGAAAAGTTGGAAATCGCTTGCTGTCGAAGGCGCAGTCTGCTGAGCCTCCACGGCAGCCAGCACTGCGGCCAGCTGGTCATCATTGCCCACGACGCCTATGATGTCGCCGGGAAAAAGTCTGGCTTCGGCACCAGGGATGGCTTGCGTGACACCATCGCGCTGTATAGACACTATATTGACACCATAGCGACCGCGCAAATCGGAATTGCACAGTTTCTCGCCAACGAAAGGACATCCGAAACCGACGGTCATATATGCCAAATGCAAGTCATGCACCAAGGCGTTATTCGTACCCTTGCGGCTTAATTCGCGCTCGTTGAGGTTGTCCATAAACCGGGTCTCGATATCAGACATATGCCGACGCACGCGCCTCGAAAATATCAATGTAGTCAGCAACAGTGCAGCCAAAGCCACCGAAACGCCTATGGTCATCGAGAACAACCAGCTTATATCCTGAACTACAAAGACTATGGCAAGGAAGAGATTGAAAACGGCGACAATGATATCTCCAATGGCCGGCGTAGGCACATTAGGCTTGCGTATGGATGCAAACACGCGCGCCAAGGGCATCAGCAGCGCCAACAGGAACGGCGACATAACCGCTATGGTAGCCAGCAAAGCCAGCGCATGACTCCATTCTCCGGCAATCTGCTCCAGATATTCGAGCAAGAACTGTCTGGACAATAGTGTAATAGCAACGAGCAATATCGCGTAAATGAGCGTGCGCATAACCTGACGGCGCAGACGCACGGCCCAGGCGGCACCTACGGCCTGCTGGTCGGTAGCGCTTTTTTGGTATCTGTCTATGAGGAATGACAGCCGGCTCGGCAAATGCTTCTCGACAAAGCCGTACACCGGGTCAGCCATCTTGATAAACATCGGAGTTGTGAAAGTGGTGAGCACCGAGACGGCCACTACTATAGGATAAAGTGTCGGCTCGAGCACTCCCAGGGACATGCCCAATGTGGCGATAATGAAGGCAAATTCGCCGATTTGCGTCAGCGAAAAGCCCGATTCGATGGCCACGCGCAGCGATTGTCCCGTAACGAGCATGCCGAACGAACCGAATATAATCATTCCGACAATGACGGCTGCCGACAACAACAGTATCGGCTTCCAATACAATGCTATGACTTGCGGGTCCACCATCATTCCCACCGAGATAAAGAATACGGCGCCGAAGAGGTCCTTGACCGGCGTGACCACAGACTCGATGCGTTCGGCATAACTGGTTCCGGCAAGTATCGATCCCATGACAAAGGCGCCCAAGGCCAGCGAGAACCCGCAGTACACGGAGAACACAGCCATACCCAGGCACAACCCCATGGAGACGACCAATAGCGTTTCGCTGTTGAGGAAGCGCCGCATACGGCCCAAGGCCGAGGGCAGCACAAATACGCCCACCAGAAACCACATAACCAGGAAGAACACCAGCTTGGCGACAGACATCAGCAACGCCTCGCCTTCGACTGCATTATTGACAGCTATCGACGATAGTATCACCATCATCACTACCGCAAAAAGATCTTCGACAATGAGGACTGCCAAAACCAAAGAGGCAAATTTCTTTTGTCTGATGCCCAAGTCATTGAAGGCCTTGATTATGATTGTGGTGGAAGACATGGACAACATTCCGCCCAGGAACAGGCAGTTGATGGTGCTGAATCCCATGGCATAGCCTATGCAGTAGCCCACACCCATCATTCCGCAGACAATAATGAGTGCTGTGACTACGGCCGACCCTCCGGCTGTCACCAGTTTTTTGAAGCTGAATTCCAGCCCGAGCGTAAACAGCAACACTACGATGCCTATCTGTGCCCAAAAATCTATATTAGCCTCATTAGCCACCGACGGCAGATAGGTGAAATGCGGACTGGCCAAGAAGCCGGCCACGATATACCCCAGCACTACCGGCTGGCGTATCCACTTGAACACCACCGTGACTACCGCTCCCAAGAGCAGTATAAATGCCAAGTCGGAGATGAGACTCTCGATGTTCATCGTCGTTTGTATACTTGAGACTTTATGGGATTTGCGGCATCACTTGTGCCAAAGAAAGACCGATAAGCTGCCGAGGCGAGCCCCGGATTGTGCCCGGAATTGTAACTTATGCCATCGCGGTGTCTATGACGAGACGGGCTGATAATAGCGGACGTGTCCGCACCCGCATACCGCGTTGTCACTTAAGCTCGAACGAACGTGAAGCCAAGCGGTAATTGTCCGCAAACAACTCGACGGTATAGCGTCCGGCACTCAGCGCCGAAGTCACATCCCAATAGATGGGTATTCCGGCAATCTCCTCGCCCGTGTATTCGATAACCTTACGCGCCGTACAGGGCACGTTGGCACCTTCAAAGCCAAACGACCCGCCATTGCCCAACAGGTTGCCTTCGGGCGAAATGATGCGTACAAATATAGTCTTTTCGCCGACAGGCGTCGAGTTGTTGGGCGGCAATGTGAAGGTCACCACAAGTTGCTTGGCTTTGGCGACTTTTTTCTCGTTTTTACCTTTTTTGTTCAGAGCCCTGAGATTGACGCCCGTGACGTTGAGCTTCTCGGCAAGGGTCATGCGCTCGGAGAGTACCTGATTGGCACGCGATGTTTCGGACACCTGCGTGGCCAGCCTCTCGTTGCGGTCCTTGAGTCCGGCATTCTCGGAACGCAGCTCCTCGTTTTCACGGTTCAACCGGTCAATTTCTTCGAGATAATGCTTGAGCAATTTGCGCAGCGAGTCTATTTGGCCGCGCAGATCCTGTATTTCCTTGGACGAGCGACGGCGCTGGTCTTTGAGCTTCTTCTGTAAGTCTTCGATTTGCAGACGCGCAGCCTCGTACTTCTCGGTAAGGCGGATTTTTAGCGTATCATTGGTGATATTGACACGCTGCGTTTCCAGCTGCCGGAAATCATTTTCGAGGTTCTCGAATTCGCTGTCGGCCAATTGCTGCTGCAAGTCGAGGTTGCGTGCCTCGGCTTCTATCTCGGCCTGCTCTTTGGCTTTTTGTTCGGCCATGTGCGAGAACACCAACCATGCGACCACGGCGATGGCTACCACTAATACGCCTGCGGCACAATACAACAATATGCGCTTGCGGCGACGCGCAGCGTCACCGGCTTCCGGCGCAGGCTGTCCCTGCGCGTTGTTTCCTGTCAAATTGTTATTGGAAATCATAGTAATGATATGGATGCTGTCAAGTATCGGACGACCATGCGTGCGATGCGTCCGGTCTTCAAGCCGCAAAGTTACGCAAAATCCGTCAAATTCGCCCGTTGCGAGCCTAAATAGTGCTGCTTGCGGATGTTAAAAAAGCCTGCGAGCGCAACGGCCGATGTCGCCGTGCGCTCGCAATATTATAAGGACAAGCCTTCGAGGATGTTATCTATGGCATTACCAACGTCCTCCGAGACCTCCGGAACCGACTCTCCTTCACAGCATCACCCGCCCTAAAACGCTGACAACGTGTCTCGAAGAAGCTATTTGCCAAATGCAAATAAATGTGTAACTTTGCCATGCAGACCGCTCCGCAGAAGCCCGGTCACGGGCAATGCGGGTGGGTCAGCAGACATTTTTTTTGAAAGCGTTTATCCGCACTGATTCTTGACGAACAGAAACTCTCTCCTCCGTTCTCCGGGCGGCAACAGATACAGACGTCCACGCTTTTCTGCATACAAACATCCGGACAGGTCGTCGTCCGGGCCAAAGCCCCAAAGTGACATTATGGCACTACTCAAACACCTCAAAAATGAAAAATCGGCACAAGTCGAGACCTCGGCGATGCAATATCCCGCATCCCAACCCGACCCCACGTCTATCATCCCCGGCCATCTTATTCACACAATCATCCGACCGGCACTCCTACTCATCTTGTTGCTCTTCTCCTCTTTCTCCGCCCTCGCCTACGGCTGCAAAGTTGACGGCATATATTATGACATTACACCCGCCAATAGGACGGCGAGTGTGACAAGAGTCAGTTATAGCGGTGGCGTGATTATACCCGAAACTATAGCATTCGACGGTACAACGTATTCCGTTACTTCCATCGGCGATGGCGCCTTCGCCAACCATTCCGGGCTCACTTCAGTGACCATCCCCAATTCCGTCACTTCAATCGGCAACTACGCCTTCTTCAACTGCTCAGGCCTCACTTCCGTGACCATCCCCAACTCCGTCACTACAATCGGCGAATTTGCCTTCGCCTACTGCTCCGGGCTCACTTCCGTGATATTTAATGCAGAAAAGTGTACCAAGATGATTTCTGCTTTTAGTGACTGTACAAATCTCACTTCATTGACTATTGGCGATAAAGTCACTATAATTCCCAACTTCGCCTTCCCCCACTGCTCCAAGCTCACTTCAGTGACCATCCCCAACTCCGTTACTTCAATCGGCGATAGCGCCTTCAATGGCTGCTCCGGGCTCTCTTCCGTGACCATCGGCAACTCCGTCACTTCCATCGGCGATAGCGCCTTCACCGACTGCTCCGGGCTGACTTCAGTGACCATCGGCAACTCCGTCACTTCAATCGGCTACGATGCCTTCCGCGGCTGCTCCGGGCTGACAAAGCTGGTCTCTCTGGCCGTTGAACCGCCCATATGTGGCAGAGGTGCATTTGAAAAAGTTGATAAAACGACTTGTCAGTTGCTTGTCCCGGAAGAATCTATCAATAAATACAAGACAGCCGACCAATGGAAGGAATTCTTGTATATATTAGGGTATGACGGCGTGGATGACGTGAGCGTGGATTCGCAGAACGCGGTCTACGAGGTGTACAACCTGCAAGGCGTACGCGTGGGCAGCGGTATGCGCGAAGCGGAAATCACCGCCGACGTTCTGCCCCACGGCGTCTACATCCTTGTGTCGCCGCAAGGTCGCAAAAAGCTGAAAATCTGAACTGATTCACTTATCATACTCACCTGAAAAGCGCGGATGTCGGCGGCTATTGCCTCCCGATATCCGCGCCTGTTCTGTGTGCTAATTCGCATTGCCATAGCCCGGAAGAAGCCGCGTCAAGCAAATCCGGGGTTACGATGGATGTTCAAAACCGTAAAAGCCCAAACGCAAAGGCCCACAATTTCAGACATGCACAAAAACATCCCCAATCGGCTAATAATGACAATATTACGGCACTTTGTAAAATCATTAAGTACCGGGATATGTATCCGTATTTATCTTATAAAAGCCGTATTGAGAAGCTCAAGAAGTCGCTCGGCATTCAAGCCTCTAAGCTTTGCATTTTTGAAGAAATCGGTATTTGGTAGTTCTCCTATTCTTTGATATAAGTCTTTTATGTCGTTTTTCAACTTTTCAGGAAGTGTAAAGTGAGAATCCTGCGGCAGCATAGCAATCAGCCTAAACACATCCTTCTTATGCTTCTCGATATCTCGACTATCTACCTGTTCGCCTTCAGCTTTTCTATCCAGCATCTCCGTATATGCTTTAGCTTTCAAACAAATTAGAGCCTCCGGATTTGCGACATGGATGTCGTCAATATATCTGCTATGCTCAATCGTGAATGCATAGTAGTCGTCATCCATTAGAATTGCAGACAGACCGGAGAGGTCCTCTCCAACGCTAATCGGTTCTATATGTACATCCGGCGGAAGGTTTAGAATGCCTGTAGTTCTTGCAAAAAGCTCTATTTGCTTCGGATAGGTCTTGTCTTGAGGATTGGTAAAACGATAATATTCGTGTTTGAATTCGTTTTCTCCTTTGCTTCGGTGACCATAATTGGCAGCTTTGATAAAATCCCACAAACGTAATCCGAAATCAGATGTAAGGGCTTCAACAACAAGTACAAGGTCAAGATCCTTCGTTGCACGAGGATTCATATCAAGTTCTTCTTCAAGCAGATTGCACGCAGCCCCACCTATTAGCACGTACTTGTCTTTATAATCACTGAAGTATTCCTTCCAGCGTTCAATTCCCGTTACCATTTCATTTCTTCAATTAAAGTATCACATTCTAATTGTACTCTTTCATCATCGCTATCTTTCATGCACAGATAAAGCGAAAGTTTGTCTACTATTCCGATTTCTGACAACAACGACGGAGAGTATTTCCATACTTCGACCTTTATGTCCCCGTATTGTTTGCTCATTATTGCGGCATTTTCTTTGGCTGTCACTTTGTCAATTGCAACAACCGTGGTCGTTGGCTCTGCAAGCATGGTATAATGTCCCATTGCTGTTTCACCGGACATCAAACTTCCCGTAGGTTTTATGTCAGCGAAAAGAGTGCGTTCTATAGGAGACGACATCAGTGGAAGGGATTTATTCCATAAGTCCATCTTATTCAATACTATTTGAACAGATTTCTGTTTGCCTCCGACAAGTGTAATTATATTATTGGCTTCAAGCCACCTTAGAGCGACATTGATTGTTGGGTACGCTAAACCCACAAGCTCTGCTATTTCCGAAGTATTAAAACCATCAATCGGACTCTTCACTATATGATAGATTACAAGCATCTGAGCAACAGGAGGCATTTTATTTGGCATCACCTTAGACTTGTTCCTCATTTTGCGCAGCACGATGAGAAGACTTGGAATGAAAACAAGTTTGCCCGGAACAATGAAATTTACCTTGGCATGGGTTAGCCTCGACAGATTATATGATGCGACTGATTCAAGAGCAAACACAACCGGATGGTGGAATACTTCCATCATCTTTGTCTGATGTTTGGATAGCTGCATCGGAGAAATGCTATCAAACTCGGTGGGCACCGCTATGGTAACTATCGTCTCCATAAGCTCAACATCATAAAAAGTATAGCAGCAAGCAATTGCTATAGCAAGTTTACTATCATTCTTTTTTTCATGAGCGAACATCCTTACTTCACTACCTGTCAGTTCAGCAAGAAAATCAACTACTTTATCAATATTATATTTCATATTGCATATTATATCAATAGAGATATTTTGTGCAAAAGTACATATAATATATTGATTTACCAAACTTTTACAATGAAACAACTACACAATTATGTAAATTTACGGATTTATATCTTTAGTGTCCACTAAAAAAGATCAATAGAGAACTTTGGAATTTATTACACTCAACAGAGAGGGCGCGGATATAGGCCCGGTAGGGGCGCAATGCATTGCATCCCTACAAAACGCCACTGTAATTGACAAGTCATACCCACCATTACATTATTAAATAAGGCTAAAACGGAGGGGGTAGATGTGGGGATGGCGGATTTTTTCGTATATTTGCACGATATTTTACGCCGTCGGTATGGCGACGCACATCAATTGAAAATAATACAGCTAATTAAATATAAATATGGCACAACAAGAAGATGTCTTCAAGAAGATAGTTTCGCACGCCAAAGAGTACGGCTTCGTATTCCCCTCCAGCGAAATTTACGACGGCCTCGCCGCAGTGTACGACTACGGCCAAAACGGCGTCGAACTTAAGAATAATATAAAACGCTACTGGTGGGAAGCGATGACCCTGCTCCACGAGAACATCGTGGGCCTGGATTCGGCCATTTTCATGCACCCGACCATCTGGAAGGCTTCCGGACACGTGGACGCCTTCAACGATCCCCTGATAGACAACCGCGACTCCAAGAAACGCTATCGCGCCGATGTGCTCATCGAAGACCAGATAGCCAAATACGACGACAAGATTGACAAAGAAGTCAAGAAAGCCGCCAAACGCTTTGGCGACAGCTTTGACGAAGCAATGTTCCGTCAAACCAACGCCCGCGTACTCGAGCATCAAGCCAAGCGCGACGCACTACACGAGCGCTACTCCAAAGCTATGAACGACAACGATTTGGCCGAATTGCGCCAAATCATCATTGACGAAGAAATCGTCTGCCCCATATCCGGCACCAAGAACTGGACCGACGTGCGTCAGTTCAACCTGATGTTCCGCACCGAAATGGGCAGCACCTCCGACGGCGCCATGACCGTGTACCTGCGTCCCGAGACAGCTCAGGGCATCTTTGTCAACTACCTCAACGTCCAAAAGACCGGCCGTATGCGCATACCCTTCGGCATCGCGCAGATAGGCAAGGCCTTCCGCAACGAGATTGTCGCTCGCCAATTCATCTTCCGTATGCGCGAATTCGAGCAGATGGAGATGCAATTCTTTGTACGTCCCGGCGAGGAAATCAAGTGGTTCGAGCAATGGAAAAAATGGCGTCTGGCCTGGCACAAAGCCCTCGGCATGGGCGATGAAAAATATCGCTTCCACGACCACGACAAACTGGCACACTACGCCAACGCCGCCACCGATATCGAATTCCGTATGCCCTTCGGATTCAAGGAAGTCGAAGGCATACACTCGCGCACCAACTTCGACCTGTCGCAGCACGAGAAATACTCCGGCAAGAAGATACAATACTTCGATCCCGAGCTCAACGAAAGCTACACACCATACGTCATCGAGACATCCATAGGCGTCGACCGAATGTTCCTGAGCGTGCTATGTTCGTCCTACGAAGAACAAGCCCTCGAAAACGGCGAGACTCGCGTAGTGCTCCACCTGCCCGAGCCGCTGGCACCCGTCAAATGCGCCGTAATGCCTCTGGTCCGCAAAGACGGACTGCCCGAAAAAGCACGCGAAATTGTCAACGACCTCAAATTCGACTTCGCCACACATTACGACGAAAAAGACTCCATAGGCAAGCGCTACCGTCGCCAAGATGCCATAGGCACGCCCTTCTGCATCACCGTCGACCATCAGACGCTCGAAGACAATACCGTCACCTTGCGCGAGCGCGACTCCATGGCTCAGACACGCGTCAACATCGCCGACCTGCACAGCCTTATCCACGACCGCGTAAGCCTCAACGGGCTGCTGCGTCGCCTCGGATAAACAGCTTCCGATGCCTCTCATAACACAACCAACGACACCGATACACATTATTAACAACTAATAAATACCTACAATGGCATTTAGTTTCACCTCCCCCTCGTCCGGCGCCCCCGTCAAGAAATCCAACGTCATTTGGGGCATAGTCATATTCGTCCTCCTCGTCCTCGTACTTGGCGGCGGATGCACCTACAACTCCATGGTCTCCAAGCAAGAAGCCGTAGACCGAGCATGGAATGACGTCCAAACCTCATACCAACGTCGTTTCGACCTCATCCCCAACTTGGTGAACACCGTCAAGGGTTACGCCAAACACGAAAGCGGCACCCTGGCCAACGTCACCGGAATGCGCACCGGCACTCTGGCTCCCTCCGTACAGCAGGCACAGGACTCTCTGATGGCTGCACAAGACGCTGTACAGGCCTTTGGCGGACCGCACAGCCAAGGCCCCGACATGTCCAAGCTTGAAGCCGCAAACCGCGCCCTCGGCATATACGTCAACGCCGTCCATGAGGCATACCCCGACCTCAAAGCCAACGAAAACTTCAAAGACCTGCAAGTACAACTCGAAGGCACCGAAAACCGCATCAGCACCGCACGCATAAAATACAACGATGCCGTAATGAAATACAATGTCGCCATACGCCGCTTCCCGGCCAACATTTTCGCCGGACTCTTCGGGTTTAATACGATGCAAGGCTTCCAAGCCGAGGCGGGCGCCCAAAAAGCCGTAACAGTCAGCTTCGATGACTAAACAAGCGGCAGCAATGTCGCGACACACGCAAAGCACACGCAAGACACTGTCAATGAAACGCATACACTCAACCATCCTCATAGCGCTCGCTGCCGGAGCCGCCCTATTCCAATCGGCATGCAGCGACAACAACAACGAGCAGCTTTGGGATCAATATGCCGAGTGGCGCAACGCCAATATCTCGTGGATAGAAGCCCAGGCCAAGCGCACCAACGCCGACGGAACACCCTACTACACCAAAGTGGTGGCTCCATGGGACGTCTCCGCATACGTCTTGATGCACACCATCGACGGACCGCACACAGACAATCTCGTGCCCCTGTCCACATCCACCACCGATGTCCGCTACCACCTCCACCTATATGACGGCACACCCGTGGACTCGTCCACCAATATCAAGACCTATGGAGATGGCATCTTCCGTTCGCGACTCAACGATGACGGCCTGATTGCCGGATGGAAACTTGCCGTGCAAAACATGCACGCAGGCGACAGCGTAGAAGTGCTCATACCATACGCCCAAGCATACGGCACACAGAGCCTCGGCGTCATCAAACCCTACTCGGCACTGCGCTTCAACCTCCGTTTGGTAGACATCCCCTTCTACGAACTGCCAAACTACGGCAACTGACACAGACTGACGCCGCCACAGTCAAAAGACCTCCGGACGCCAAGCCATCCGGCACACATGATACTACAGCAGGCACACACGGGCACACAGAGCCCGGCGATGCCTGCTGTAGCCTTATACCGACAGACAACAGACACCCGGCGGCAGACGACGCCGCATCCTAAAAGCCATAGACATGCCACGACCTTCACGCCTTGCAGTCATAGCCTCACTTGCCGCAACGCTATATTGCGCCGCTGCAGCACAAACCGCTGCAGCACAAGACGCAGACACAGACACCGCCGTAATCAACACCTCCGCAATGACCTCCATAAAGGCAGACAGCGTCTCGCTGCTGCCCCGCCGCGCCGTTGTACTGTACGGCGACATACGCAGCGCCGACAACCAAGTCGTACAGATATACTTTTCTCGCGAAGGATTATCCTTCAACGAGGCCGAGGCGCCGCGCTTCCTGCTGCTTGACCGCAAAGGCCGCATAGCCTTCGGCATCGGCGGGACACTCTACGCCACAGCATCCACCGACTTCTCGGGCGCCATAGACAGCCGCAACTTTACCTCAGCCAACATCGCCGTACCAAACACCGATGCCGCCGCCCGGCGCTTCGGAGCAGACATCTCCAACTCAAGCCTGTACGTACGTCTCGTCGGCCGCTCGGCCCGTCTCGGTCTGTATACCGTGTACTTCCGCTCCAACTTTACCGGCGGAGGCGAAGACGGCTACGGCTTCCGTCTCAAGCAGGCCTACATACGCCTCAAAGGCTTCACCATAGGTCTCGACAACAGCACCTTCGTCGATGCCGGCACACAAGCGCCAACCATCGACCCGCAAGGCCCCGCCGGCCAAGTGTGCGCCAAGAACGTTCTGTTCCGCTACACCACGCCGGTATACCGCGGTCTGCGTGCCGCACTCTCCATCGAGGTGCCGCGCACATCCTACAGCACCGGCACGCACGCTTCAAGCGCCACCACACGCATCCCCGACATCCCGTTCTACGTCCAGTACAGCGGTCGTAGCGGATGGCGCATCCGCCTTAGCGCAATATACCGCGACCTTGCCTACCGTGACCTCGTTGCACAGGCCAATCGCCGCCACGCCGGATGGGGCGTACATCTGGGAACAGTCGTACCCTTAGGCATATTCAAGCCCTTCGGGCACATAGCCTACGGACACGGAATCTCATCGTATATCAACGATCTCGATGGGCGCAACCTCGACCTCGTTCCCGATGCCGACAATCCCGGACGGCTCAAAGCACCCGAAGTATATGCCTGGACCATAGGCACCTACTTCTATTTCAGCCCCCAGGCATACATAACTACCGGATACAGCCGCGCACAGGTAAACCACACCGCAGCCACTGCCGACACCGGGACAGCCTCCGCCCCGGCTGCTTACCGGTACGGCCGGTATATTTACGCCAACGCCTACTACGAAGTGGACGACAACTTCCGCCTCGGCATCGAATACATCCACGGCACACGCGCCAATTTCGCCACAGACGACGGCATACACACCGGCCATGCCAATCGTTTGAGCGCCATGCTCCGCTACTCATTCTGAGCAAAGCGGACGTATATCCGCGCTCAATACGGCAGGGGCATAATGGCGGTTTTTGTAGGGGGTGTCCACGTTTTGGCACAACTCCACACAACAAGCGCAAAACAACCATCTCGGGAGCGTGAAAAATGCTTTCTTAGTTTGAAAGAACTTGAAAAGCGCAAAAAAGTTATCTACACCCACGGCAATTTATCAACATTAGGAGAACCAAACGTTTGTACTTGTCCGATTTTTAACTACATTTGCGGTGCCAAAACGTGGAACATCGCGTTCCACGCCACAAGGCCGGCTTAGCCGCGCTCCTATCGCAGAGACCGTTTCGCAGTCCGAGCGCACCGATGCATAGGCGTGCACGATGTTGACGCGGCAGCCATGCATAAAGCATTCGAGGCATGTCCAAGCGGCATCCCCGAAGCGTGAACATATTTCCGGACATATCACTATAGTATATATATGGGTAAAATCATTGCAATAGCAAACCAGAAAGGCGGAGTGGGCAAGACCACTACAACCATCAACCTCGCCGCCAGCCTCGCCGCCGAGGGCAAAAAGGTGCTCATCATCGATGCCGACCCACAGGCCAACGCCACCAGCGGCTACGGCATCGACCCTGCATCTATGACATCGTCCATATACGAATGCCTGGTAGACGGCTATCCGCTTGACGGCTCGCAGGTGAAAACCTGCGTCGAAGGCCTCGAGCTGGTAGGCAGCCGCATCGACCTGGCCGGTGCCGAATTGGAGCTCATCAATCAGCCCGAGCGCGAACGCGTACTCTCCAACCTTCTCGAGCCGATACGTGCCAAATACGATTACATCCTCATAGACTGCTCGCCCTCACTGGGACTGATTACGGTCAACGCGCTTACCGCAGCCGACAGCGTCATCATCCCCGTACAGGCCGAATACTTTGCCCTCGAAGGCATCTCCAAGCTGCTCAACACGATACGTATCATCAAGAAACGCCTCAACCCCGATTTGGAAATCGAAGGCTTCCTGCTGACCATGTACGACTCGCGCCTGCGTCTGGCCAACCAAATCTACGAAGAACTGAAGACCTACTTCGCAGACATGATTTTTGACACGGTAATACCGCGCAACATCAAACTCAGCGAAGCACCCAGCCACGGACTTCCCGTACTGATGTACGATCCGGAGAGCCGCGGCGCCACTTCACACGTAGCCCTGGCCAAAGAAATCATTGCCAAGCACGACGCCAAGCAGTCCTAACCCCGCACATATCTCCAAAGACACCATCATGACACAGAAACACAGCGCATTAGGCCGCGGATTAGGCTCGCTCATAACCATGGACGATGTGCCCGCACGCGGTTCCTCGGCCATCAACGACATCCCACTATCCCAAATACAGCCCAACCCCGAGCAACCACGCAGAACCTTCGACGAAGAAGCATTAGATGAGCTGGCCGCCAGCATACGCGAACTGGGTATCATCCAGCCGCTATCACTGCGCAAAACCGGCCCCGACAGCTATCAGATTATTGCCGGCGAACGTCGCTTCCGCGCCGCTACGCGTGCCGGGCTCACCCATGTTCCGGCATACATACGCACCGCCAACGAGGCCGAGCTCACCGAAATGGCACTGATTGAGAACATCCAACGCGAAGACCTCAACGCCATCGAGATAGCCCTGACGTTCAAGAAATTGTTAGACCAATACAACCTGACACAAGAAAGGTTGAGCGAGCGTATAGGCAAAAAACGCGCCACCATAGCCAACTTCCTGCGTCTGCTGCGCCTGCCAGCCGAAGTACAGCTGGGGCTGCGCGACAAGCGAGTAGATATGGGACACGCACGCGCCCTGCTCACCATAGACAAGCCGGCGCTCCAACTCAAGTTGTACAACGAAATACTGCGCAAAGGACTGTCCGTGCGCCGCGTCGAAGAACTCGCACGCCAATACCGGGAACGCGATTCCGCCTCCAAGCCCGGCGATGATGCCCATAAAAGCACTTCACGCTACTCGGCCGGCGACTTTGACGTTTTAGGCAAACAGCTGTCCTCAACATTTAACACAAAGGTCAAATTCAGCTGCAACCGCTCGGGCAAGGGCCAAATATCCTTCCCTTTTGCCAACGATGACGAATTGGAACGCCTCATCACAATGTTCGACTCGCTAAAACCCGCAGCAAATTGAGCCGACGGGCAAATATATTATTACGCCTGATTGCCACGGCCGCCGTGGCATTCTGTACCGCCGTCCCCGTAAAGGCCGGTAGTCAGACACCGTCCGAAAGCGACACGCTGCATATCGCAGCCATGGAGACCCCGATGACCGTCGAGACACCCGTGGCCGTCGGCGACAGCAGCATTTTAGGCATGGACACCCTCAGCGTAGTCGGCGAATTTGATCCCTTCGGTGACTACGACCTATGGGAAGAGCGCGAAGTAGCCTTCAACCCCTCGCCCACACGCGCCGTATGGATGTCGGCACTATTTCCCGGACTGGGCCAGATATACAACCGCCGCTGGTGGAAACTGCCACTCGTGGCCGGCGGATTTATGGGCCTGGGCTACGGCGTATCTTGGAACAACAAGATGCTCAAGGACTACCAGCAAGCCTATCGCGATATCATGGACAACGACCCGGCCACGCGGTCGTACATGAATTTCTTTCCGCCCACCACCACCGAGGACTCGCTGGACAAGCAATGGCTCACCAATCTACTCAAAAGCCGTAAAGACTTCTACCGTCGCAACCGCGACCTCTGCATCATATCCATGGTCGGAGTGTACCTGCTGGCGATGCTTGACGCCTACGTCGATGCTTCGCTGTCGCATTTTGACATCACACCCGACCTATCCATGGACGTACACCCGGCCGTAATACCCGATGCACGATCACGGCTTCCGGGATTCGGGCTATGTTGGGCCATAAGTTTTTGACTCACAACCGCAAGCCTGCATTTCCATACATCCCGCCAACCATTAACGCAAAACCAATCCCCGCCAATGAACAAAATAAAGACACGCCTCATAGCCGCCACAGCTGCCACCATCCTTGGCACCTGGACATCCTCCGCCGCACTGACCGTGCGCTCCATAGCCGCCGATACCATCAGCGCCGACAACATCGTTGTCCCCGAAAGCTTCGAAATCGATACGCATGCAATGATGCAGAGCTGGTATCTAACCAACTACGCCGTGCTCGACCGCAACGCCGACCGCCGTGCCAACGTCCCCACCACCGATCAGGAATACATCGACCGCCTGCAACGCATGCCCGCCGTCATCGAAATGCCCTACAACAAGATTGTACGTGCATTCATCGACATGTACGTCGAGCGCAAGAAGTCGTTGGTCGAATCGATGCTTGGCATGAGCCTCTACTACATGCCCATCTTCGAACAAGCGCTGGACAAGTACGGCATGCCCATGGAGCTCAAGTACCTGCCCATTATCGAATCGGCGCTCAACCCCACGGCCGTATCACGCGCCGGCGCCACCGGACTATGGCAATTCATGCTTGACACGGCCAAAGGATTGGGGCTCGAAATCAATTCGCTGGTAGACCAGCGCCGCGACCCCTACCTTTCCTCGGACGCCGCCGCACGCTACCTCAAACAGCTATACAACAGCTACGGCGACTGGTCGCTGGCCATCGCCGCCTACAACTGCGGCCCCGGCAACGTCAACAAGGCCCTGCGCCGTGCCGGAGGAGGCAAAAAAGATTTCTGGGAAATATACCCCTTCCTACCCCGTGAGACACGCGACTACATCCCGGCATTCATAGCCGCCAACTATGCCATGACCTATTACAACCACCATAACATCTCGCCGGCACTGGCATCGCGTCCCATCGTCACAGACACCGTACACGTCAACAAGCGCGTCCATTTCCAACAGATTTCGGACGTCATGGGCATATCTATGGACGAATTGCGCGTGCTCAATCCCCAATACCGCACCGACGTCATCCCGGGAGATATCCACCCATACGCTCTCATCCTCCCCAACATTCAAGCCTACTGCTATATAGCCAACGAAGACTCCATAGTCAACCATAACGCCGAGCTGTATGCCCGCCGCGATGTCGTCGAGCCATCCACCGGCACCACCGTCACCGCCGGAGACGGCGGCCAATATGTCGAAGAAGTCATCGTCAAATACCACAAGGTGCGCCGCGGCGAAAACCTTGCATCCATTGCACGCCGCTATGGCGTCAGTCAGCAGTCCATACGCCGTACCAACGGCATAGGCCGCCGCGTACGCCGAGGTCAAACACTGCGCATCAACACCATACAGCGCCGCTATGTGCCCGCGCCCGCACAGCAGGACAGCACAGCCACGCCCGACACCAAGCCGCAAGTGGCTGCAGCCGACACCGTACCAGACACCAAGACCAACGAAACGGCCGAACCCACACCGCAGACACGTCAGGTGACCGATGCAATGTCCAACGCCAAAAACAACGACAAGAAAAATGACAACGGCCGCAAAAACTCGCGCAAAAAGACCGAGAGCAAACCCGTCAAGCACAAAGTCTCCTCGGGCGAAAACCTCACCAAGATAGCCAAGCGCTATGGCATCACCGTAGATCAACTGCGTAGCGCCAACAACATCTCCGGAGACAACATCCAAGCCGGGCAGACACTTACCATACCCTCCAAGGACGTCAAGTCAGGCAAAAAGAGCTCATCCAAGAAGAAAAGCCGCCGTCGCCGCCGCTAATCAACAACCACATTCTAACTGCATATACGCACCTTAGTTCCATATAATATTATGAGTACAAAAGTCCCGGCATCCGATTCCGATGCCATCTTCGAGCAAAAGGCCCAAGCGCCTTATACCCCGGCGGAGTCCTGTCCTCCGGCGGACGCCGACCCCGTCGACCTGCCCGAAAACGCCTTCCGCGAACTCGGCAAAGACGAGAACTATCGTCCCGTGATGCACCCCGCGCGCCAATACGCCGAAGTCACGCCCTACTCCGTCATCATGGGCCTGATTTTGGCAGTGGTATTCAGCGCCGCTGCCGCATACCTCGGGCTCAAAGTCGGCCAAGTATTCGAGGCCGCCATACCCATCGCTATCATAGCCGTAGGCTTCAGCAACTGGCGCAAAGTCCAAAACCCACTGGGCCAAAACGTCATCATCCAATCCATAGGCGCATGCTCGGGCGTCATCGTTGCCGGCGCCATCTTTACCCTGCCGGCGCTCTACATCCTGCAAGCCAAGTTCCCCGAGATTTCGGTCAACTTCATACAGATATTCCTCAGCTCGCTCTTCGGCGGCGTTCTGGGTATACTATTCTTCATACCCTTCCGACGCTACTTCGTCAAGGACATGCATGGCAAGTATCCATTTCCCGAAGCGACAGCCACGACACAGGTGCTCATCAGCGGCAACGCCTCCGGCGCTCAATCTCAATCGCGTGTGCTGATTATTGCAGCCCTCATCGGCGGCCTGTATGACTACATCGTCGCCACATTCGGTGTATGGTCCGAAACCATCACCACCACCGCCTACAGCTGGGGACACGCCATCGCCGAAAAATTCAAATTTGTATTTTCGTGCAACACCGGCGCTGCCGTCCTTGGCTTGGGATACATCGTGGGGCTAAAATATGCCTTCGTTATCTTTGCCGGCAGTATCTTCGTATGGTGGTTTATCATCCCGCTGATGGGCAGCGACTTCGGCTCTCCCCAATTTGCCGGGATGATGCCTGACGAAATATTCAAGCAAGTACGCGGCATCGGCATCGGCGGTATAGCCATGGCCGGCATCATCGGCATCATCAAGTCCTGGGGCGTCATACGCGAAGCCGTGGGTCTCGCCTCCAAAGAATTCAAGGGCAAAACAAGCGCTCAGAAGCCCGTACGCTGGCAACTGGACATCTCGATGAAGCACATCACCTATTTCATCGCTTTGGCCCTTGTGGCAGTGCTGCTGTTCTTCTGGCTCGGCGTCATCCACACTTTCTGGCAGGCAGCCATCGCATGGCTGGTAGTCACGGTCATTGCCTTCCTGTTCACCACCGTGGCTGCCAATGCTATAGCCATCGTGGGCAGTAACCCCGTAAGCGGTATGACCCTGATGACACTCATCATCGCCTCCGCCGTGTTTGTCGCCATAGGGCTCAACGGCACCAATGGAATTGTGGCCGCCATGGTACTCGGCGGCGTGGTCTGCACCGCGCTGTCCATGGCCGGCGGCTTCGTCACCGATCTCAAAATCGGTTACTGGCTTGGCTCGACACCGCGCAAGCAGGAAAGCTGGAAATTCCTGGGGACTCTGGTGAGCGCAGCTACCGTAGGCGGCGTCATTCTGATGCTTAGCAAGGTATACGGCTTTGGCGAAAACGGTCTGGCAGCTCCTCAGGCAAGTGCCATGGCCAGTGTCATCGAGCCTATGATGATGGGCGGATCGACACCCTGGATTTTGTATATCGTCGGCGCCATACTCGCCATACTTCTCAACTGGCTGGGCGTTCCGGCTCTGGCTTTCTGCCTTGGCATGTTCCTGCCGTTACACCTCAACACCCCGATGCTTGTCGGCGGCTTGATATCCTGGTTTGTAAAACGCTCGTCCAAAGATAAAGAAGTCTGCCGTCGCCGCAGTGACCGTGGCACACTGATATCCTCCGGCCTTATCGCCGGCGGTGCCTTATTCGGCGTATTCTCGGCCATCACCGTACTTTGCGGACACGAAGCGCCATCCAACGGCGGCGAATTCCTGCCTCAGATACTCGGCATCGTAGCATATGCCTGCATCATAGGCTACTTGTACATATCTTCACGCAAGGCTAAGTAACTGACGAACCATCACACACAGCATAAAACAGGCCCCATGTCCCGGCGCATCATAGCGCTGGCATGGCCATCCATAGCCACCAACGTCACCACGCCGTTGATGGCTATGGTTGATTTGGCCATTGTGGGACACCTTGGCGGCATGGCTTCCATCGGAGCCGTGGCCATAGGCGGCGCGATGTTCAACATGCTATATTGGCTCACCAACTTCCTGCGCATGGGCACCTCTGGCTTCACGGCACAAGCCCACGGCAGCGGCGACAAAGCCGCTATGGCCGGCACGCTGGCCCGTGCACTGACCGTGGCGCTGGCCCTGTCACTGCCCATGATTGCTTTCTCGGGACTCATTGCCGACGGTATGCAAGCCTTTATGGCGCCCGAAGGCGGCACCACTGTCGAGCAGGCACGACGATACTTCGGCACAGCAATTTGGGGCGCCCCCGCAGTACTGGCCACCTATTCACTGTCCGGATGGTTCACCGGGATGCAAGACACACGTCCCATTCTGCTGATGGCCGTGGTACAAAACGTGCTCAATGTCATAATATCGCTCGCGCTGGTGTACGCCCTCGACATGGACATCGAAGGCATCGCTTTGGGTACCGCCATATCACAATGGATAGGCGCCGGCACCGGACTGGCTGTCAGTGCAAGGCTGCGACGCCGCACCGACATGCCGTCCATGCGTAAGACCATACGACACGCCGGGGTATCGCTCGGGCGCTTTTTTCGCGTCAACGGCGACATCTTTCTGCGCACACTGTGCTTGGTGTGCGTCACCCTATGGTTTACGCGTCAGGGGGCACGCATAGGTGCCGATGTTCTGGCAGCCAACGCCTTACTTATGCAGCTGTTCATGCTGTTCTCGTTCTTCATGGACGGCTTTGCTTTTGCCGGTGAAGCATTGGCCGGGCACCTCTACGGTGCCGGGGACGAGAGTTCGCTACAACGCTGTGTGCGCGTGCTGCTGCTTTGGGGCATTGCGCTGGCGGCGGCTGTATCTCTGCTATATGCCGTTGGCGGCAACGTCATCCTCGGACTACTGACAGACGACGCGATGGTCAGAGCCACCGCAGCCAAATACCTCCCATGGGCCGCCGCTGTTCCCATCTGCGGATTTATGGCCTTTGTATGGGACGGGGTGTTCGTAGGTCTGACCCTGACCCGGCAGATGCTGGCATCTATGGCCACAGCTATGCTGGTATTTTTTGCCATAGGTGTCTGGCTACCCGTACCGAGCGTTGGGAACCACGCATTTGACACCAATGACACCTTATGGCTGGCCTTCAACGTCTACCTACTATGCCGAGGCATACTACAAGCCATATTGTTTGCCCGGCGACACTGACCGGAAGGCATCCATACCTATAGATACTCTTACTCATAAAGCATAAGTACTATCTCCCCCTAAAAAAGCGCGGCACGCCGTGCAAAAAATACCTACTTTTGAGGATTGTCTGTTCGACGGAGTGCGCTTAACTTTGCGGCCGGTAATAGAGAGCCTTTTGCCTCATTATGCCACCCTTTTAATGAGCCTAACGGCGCAACGCCACAGAGCATACACATGAACACCTCCACAATCAGACGCATATTTGCGACATCGGTTGTCCTGACAGCCGCCATACACACAGCATTAGCTGTGCGACTTAGCGGACGCGTTGTCGATAAAGCCGACGGCGAGCCGCTGGCTTTTGCCTCCATCGAAGTCAATCCGGGCAAGCATGTCATGGCCACAGATGCCGACGGACGTTGGAATATGGACATCCCCGGCGGCAAGTACACCGTCACGGCATCCTACGTCGGCTACGCCACCAAGAGCCGGGTCGTCACGCTCACCGATGCCATCGCATTGGACATCCGGCTGGAAACATCCGCCACCGTCCTGGGACAAGTGACCGTCACTGCACGCGAAAACCGCGGCATAACCACCTCGTCGCGTATCGACCGCTCAGCCATGGAGCACCTGCAACCCACAAGTTTCACCGACATACTCGAACTGCTGCCCGGCGGAATATCCAAAAATCCCGACATGGGATCGGTCAACACTATCACGTTGCGTGAGACAGGCGCCGTCAGCGCCACCGGCGAGCGCAGTTCTTTGTCTTCGCAGTACGCCACCACATCCATGGGCACGGCCTTTGTGGTAGACGGAGCGCCCATCAACACCGATGCAAACATCCAGAGCATACCCGCGTCCACAACATCAGACCCGGAGAGCCGGCGCGATATCACCAACCGCGGCGTCGATATGCGCACCATATCCACAGACAACATCGAAAGCGTAGAGATTGTCCGCGGCATCCCCTCGGCCGAATACGGCAATCTCACTTCCGGCGTGGTAAACATCAAGCGCATAGCGCGTGCCACGCCGTTCACAGCACGTCTGAAAGTAGACGAATACTCCAAACTGTTCTCCTTTGGCAAAGGCCTGGCCTTGGGCAAACACGTGCTCAATATCGATGCCGGATGGCTGGATAGCAAGACCGACCCGCGCGACAATCTCGAAAACTACAAGCGTGCCAACGCTTCACTGCGCTCGCGCCTGCACTGGGATGCCCCATCCGTCACCACGCTATGGAATATCGGTGCCGACTACACCGGCAGTTTCGACAATGCCAAAGTCGACCCCGATATCAACTATAACCGCGTAGACGAATACCGAACACGCTACAATCGCATAGCCTTGACATCGAACCTCAACTTCAATTTCAAGAAAACACTGTGGTTGAGCGCAGTGCACATCTCCACAGCCTTCTCTTACCAGCACGACCGTCTGGAACGCACGCTGCTGGTATCGCCGCGCCGCGCCGCCGTGGCCCCTACGTCTTACGATTCGGGAGTGCATGATGGCAAGCTGTTGCTGGGCGAATACATCGCCGATTACGCCAACGACGGACAGCCGCTAAGCCTATACCTGAAGGCTCGCGCCGGCGGAGCTCTGGGCTCGGACGCGGCACGCCATGCCTGGAAATTCGGCGTAGAGTACACCCTCTCGAAAAATATCGGCGATGGACAGGTCTACGATCTCGAACGCCCGCTCTCGGCCTCATGGCAGACACGCCCGCGCGCATTCAAGGACATCCCGGCGCTGCACGTCGTCTCAATGTTCTTGGAAGACAATTTCACCGCCATAATCGGACGCAACACCTTGGAGCTGCAAGGCGGAGTACGCACCATCCAATTGGCCGGACTCCCCGGCGAGCGATACCTCAGCGGACGCATATACCTGGATCCGCGCGTAAATGCCGTATGGCGCTTCGCGGCCACCGCCGATGGCTTCAAGCCCTGGATTGCCGGCGGATGGGGGCTGACAACGCGTATGCCTACAGCCGACCAGTTATACCCGCAGAACGTCTACCTGGACTTCATGCAACTAAACTATTATAGTCCCTCCGACCCGTCAAGGCTGAGCCGCATCAACCTGCGCACATATATAGAGTCGCCCGTCAATAACGACCTGCGTGCCGCACGAAACCGCAAATGGGAAGTACGCGCCGGATTCAACTGGCGCGGCAACGAATTCTCCGTCACCTATTTTGACGAGCACATGTCTTCGGGGTTCCGTTACTCACCCCGCTACAGCGCCTACGCCTACCGCCAATATGACGCCACAGCCATAGATCCATCCACGCTCACGGCGCCGCCGGCCCTTGAGGACCTGCCTTATACCGACACGAGCATTCTCGGGGGGTACTCGCGCGTCACCAACGGCAGCCGCATTGACAAACGAGGCCTCGAATTCCAACTCAATACCGTACGATGGAAGGCCCTCGAAACATCACTGATAATCACCGGTGCATGGTTTCGCACACGGTACAGCAATTCGCAAGACATGATGACGCCCGTGTCCGCCACCATAGGCAACACCGCCGTAAGCGACAAATTCATTGGCGTATACCCCACCGACGATGGACGCATCAACGAGCAATTCAGCACCAATTTCATGTTCGACACCCAAATACGGCGATGGGGCCTTATATTTACCACTACAGTCCAATGCCAATGGTGGCTCAAGACACGCCGCTTGCGCCAAAACGGCGTCCCATCACAATATCTCAGCGCCTACGACGGCTTGTACCACACGTACACCAAAGCCGATGCTCAAGACCCTGTACTGCGCACACTCATCATCAGCTACAACGATGAAAGCTTCCGTACTCAGACAGTGGCACCGGCAATATATGTCAACCTAAAGGCTACAAAGAAGATAGGCAATTGGATGAAGATTTCGGCCTTCGTAAACCGCATAATTGACTACCTGCCCTCATACCACAGCAACGGCATATTGCTGCGCCGCTACTCATCGGCATACTTCGGGATGGAGGCCAACCTGACATTCTAAACGGCAGAAAGCCCAAATCGGCGAAACACCACATGCAAAACGCCGACAAACAGATACATAAACCGCAACAAACACGCAACCAAAGATATGAAACCATTAAGAATCTTCACACTGCTGTGGCTCGCCATTGCCACACCGACACTTACATCCTGTGATGATGACCCCGGGGCACAAAACATCGGGGTGTCCGTGATACTCACCCTTCCTTCAGACGTGGACGCATCCGCCCTGACAGACGCTACCTATACCTTTCACAACGTTTCAACCGGCACGGACTACACATTCGGCAAGGACGAGCCGCTTAGCGTCCTACCCGGACTATATGACGTGGCATTTGAAGCTCATTACACCCTGCCAAACGGCAATAAAGCAACCCTGCGCGCCAACGCCCAAAGCGTCAACATCACCACCGGACAGACGTCCATAACCTTGTCCGCGTACTCCAATATCGAAACAGACGACCTAATAATTTCCGAGATATTCTACACCGGTACAGTCACTTCCACCGGTAAGCAATACAACGGAGACCAATACGTCAAGCTGTACAACAATACCGACCACGTAATATATGCCGATGGTCTCACTTTTTTCGAAAGCAAATTCCTGACTACCCAAAAGCTCAACTTCGAGCCGGACATCATGGCCGAAGCCATTACCGTGGACGCCCTGTACACCATTCCGGGTAGCGGCAAAGACCATCCCGTACAGCCGGGCGAATACTTCATCCTCGCCGATGCAGGCATGGACCACCGCAACGGCAACTCGCTGAGTTTCAACCTCTCGCACGCCGACTTCGAGTGGTATGACATCTCTTCAAGTCCCTCCAACATGGACATCGACACTCCCACTCCCAACCTTGACAAATGGTACTGCTACACCAAAAGCTACTTCATCCTACACAACCGCGGCTTTAAGGCTTACGGTATCGCTCGAATACCCGTAGACAAGGAAACTTACCTCAAAGATTACTATTATACCTACAACTACGACCTAGTGACCTCCGCCGGCACCTTCCCTATGAGTCAGTCTGCCTATCGACTGCCTAACGAATGGGTGGTAGATGTAGTCAACCTCAGCATCGAATCGGACTACAAATGGACCGTAACCGCACCCGTTCTGGACAGCGGATGGACATACTGCGGCACCATCGACAAGGACAAGACCCGCTACTTCCACGCCGTACGACGCAAGCTGTTGCACATCACCGAGAACGGCCGTGCCATATTCCAGGACACCAACAACAGCAGCCTCGACTTCAACGGACATGTCACACCCAGCGAAATCGAAAACCAAGGCACTGCCGTGGACGTCAGCGGTAAAACGGCCGACACTCGCACTTATGACGGAGTAACGCCCATAAAATGAAGCGAACAACCACCTTTGCACTGGCAACGCTGGCGGCATTGTCCGTATCGGCGACTTCCATCGATGCCAAGCCCGATGCCGTGGCCGCTTGGGTAGGCGACAGCGTCCCGGCGCTGTATGCTACCGGTGGCGACAACCCGGCCTTGCGGAGTTTTGCTCATCCCTACGGACTGACAATACTCGGCATCGACTACGGCACCATACGCCGCGACAGCATCATCGCGCCGCAACTGGGACGCGGCTTCGACCGATATGGCGTGGGTGCTTCCACGTATACGCGAGTCGGCTCCGATATGGTACTCGAAGGACACGCCTCGTACCATCGCGGCACCACACGAGATGTTGTATGGAACGAAACGGCGGACATCTTTATGATCTACCCATATATGGCGGCGGACAGCGTTGGCGGAGACATTCAAAACGAGATTTACGACTTCGGAGGGTCGTACAGCGACCGTCGCGGACGGCTACTATGGGGCGTCTCGCTGGATTACACTGCCGGACTGCATTGGCGCAGTCGTGACCCGCGACCACGAAACGTAACCGCCAACCTGCGCACTCGCGCCGGCATCGCTTGGGCTCTGTCGCCCAAGGCTATAGCAGGATTTGCCGCACGTTACACGCGATACAAGCAGACCTCGTCCATCAAGTTTGAGAGCGAAATGGGTCAGGACAAAGTGTACCACCTCACCGGTCTTGGCACACAGTATCAACGCTTTGCCGGCTCGGGATTGTCCACGCATTACAACGCCGACCTTTGGGGCGTCAGCATCGACCTGCGACCCGACAGCATCGGTGGCACCGGCCCTTCGGCTTCGTTCTCCTACGACGGCATGAACATGAACATCCTGCTCACCGACCTCAACAAGCTACCCATGGCCAAAATCACAAGTTATGCCTTGGACGCTCGCGCCGGATACACATGGCGGTGCAACTTGAATTCTTGGAGCGTTATGGCCTTTGCTTCGACAAGTCTGCGCAAAGGCACTGAGAATATCTTCGGCGACCCGGCCTCGGGCATATATCCACAAATAGGCTCCCTGTCAATGTACCGTCACCGCCTATGCAATGCAGGCGCCGAAATGCTTTGGGTGATGCAACGCGACCATATAACGGTGTTCAGCGCACGTCTGTCTTCTCAATACCAACGTTCCATGCAACTGTACATCAGCCCGCGACAAAAGATGGAAGCCGAGCGCTGGCTTACTTCGGCAGACCTGGGCATCACCTTACCGCTGAAAGGCCGCATACTCGGGCATCTCAATATCGGAGCTTGCGTAGCTCCGGTATTGTCGTCCAACCTTGAGTATACGGCCGCCAATGCCCCCCACAGCCTGCACATGCTCATGATGTCGCAATATGATGTCCTCGCCGCCGGCACCTCGGCCTTCGATGCGGCAGTTGCCGTAACAATACCCGTGGGACAAATAGCACTGCGCCCGCAGCTACGATATACACACGGACATTACAACGGAATACGTGCCGACAGCGATGCGCTCGAAGCCGCAGTAACCATCGCTTTCTGACGAGCTGAACACGATGCGACACCTTGTTCCAAAAGACAATATACATAAGCACAAATTTCATACACAGGTAATTATGAACATCTTTTCGAAAAGAATCCTGATGTCGGCCACAGCCGTACTCATAGCCTCGGCGTCCGCATGGGCCACTCTGCGCCCGCTGCCCTTGGATACTGCGATACACCGCGGCACTCTGCCCAACGGCCTGACATACTATGTTCGTGCAAACAACGAACCTGCCGGACAAGTCGATTTCTACATAGCCCAACGCGTAGGCTCGGTCAACGAGGCCGAATCGCAACGCGGACTTGCTCACTTTTTGGAGCACATGTGCTTCAACGGCACACGGCACTTTCCGGGCAATTCGCTCATCGAATATCTACAAGGCCTCGGCGTCAAGTTCGGCGCCAACCTCAACGCCTACACATCAACGGACGAGACGGTATACAACATCTGCGCCGTGCCATCTCAGCGCCCAACGGCACTGGATTCATGCCTGCTGATACTGCGCGACTGGAGCCGCGATGTTACACTTGACGACAAGGACATTGACGAGGAACGCGGTGTCATTGTCGGCGAATGGCGCCAACGCCACTCCCAGGCCTCAAACAGACTTATTGAGCGTGCCGCTCCGCGCATACTCGCCGGAAGCAAATACGGCAACCGTCTGCCCATAGGACTGATGTCTGTCGTCGAAAATTTCCCGACAGACACCCTGCGCACATTCTACGACCGATGGTACCACCCTGTCAACCAGTGTGTCATCGTTGTGGGCGACATAAATCCCCGGCACGTCATTGACGAAATCGAACGCCTGTGGGCCGATGTTCCTCTGCGCGAAGACGCTCGCTTCAAACCTACACCACTGCCGTCTAACCCCAAACCAATAGCAGTAGCCGTCAATGACGGCGAGCAGCCAACGCCGATGCTGATGCTATATGTCAAGCATGGCGACCTGTCGGCCGACAGCGCCCTCACCATAGCCAGCCTGCGCCGCGAAGTAGTGTCATCACTGCTGACCTCGATGCTCGCCGACCGCCTCGATGAAATCGAAAGCCGTGCAGACGCCCCGTTCACCAACCTCGGCATCGGCGACAATACGATGATGCTGGTACGCAGCACACCGGCACTGCTGATGCGCGCCGTGGCTCGTCCCGGACGTCAAGCCGAGGCTATGAGTCAATGGGCCACCGAACTGAAACGTGCCGCTCGTCTGGGCTTCGCTCAATCCGAATTGGAACGCGCCAAGACAGACTTCCGCGCCGACGAGGACTCACGATTTGCCACACGTGACAAGGTCTCCAATACGGAATATGCACGCCGATATGTGCGCAACTTCCTTGACGGAGGCGCATTGCCCGATGCCATAGCACGCCACAAGATGCTGCGCGGCGTCCTCGCTTCCATCACCACGGACGAAGTGACGGCATACCTACGCAGCATCATTCGCGATGACGATGCTAATGTCACGATGCTGGCTTATATCCCCGGAACGGACAGCACAGCCAACACCTCCATCGAGCAAAGCCTCGTGGACGCGTGGACCGGAGTGGACACAGCCTCCCTTACACCCTGGGTAGACAAGGTTGTGGATGCTCCCCTACTGGCCAAGCAGCCCAAAGCCGGCAAAATCGTCAAGGACACCGCCGGCCCGTACAACAGCCGCCGATGGAAACTGTCCAACGGCATTAACGTTGTACTCATGCCCACGGACTACAACCCCGACCGCGTAACCATACAGGGCTACAGCACCGGCGGTTTCGCCGCCAAATATGACACGGCAATGTTCGCCAACTACAAGATGGCTAACGAAATCATCGGTGCCGGCGCTTTCGGCGAGTTCAACGCTACGGCTCTGCGCAAACGCCTTGCCGGGACCAATATAAAGAGCGTCATCGCCATCGACAAAAACGAGGAAACACTCGGTGTAGGCACCACCCCGGCTTCGCTCGAAACTGCCTTTCAGGTCCTCTACCTCAAGGCCACCGGTGCTTGCAAAGACAGCACAGCCTTCACCGCCGCAATCGAAAACCAACGTGTAAAGCTCGAAGGCAATCGAAACAATATCACCTACGCCATGGCCGACTCGATACACTCCAACGTGTTCCGCGACCATCCCCTCGAACGCAAGCTCCGCGCCACCGACCTCAAGGACGTGGATTACGACAAAATCATGCAGCTATACCACGAACGCTTTGACGATATGGGCGACTTCACATTCTATATCGTGGGCAAGTTTGACATCGACAGCATACGCCCGCTGGTATGCCGATACCTGGCATCGCTGCCCTCGGGCGCACGCGCCAAACACCCTGAAAAAGAAGGCGATGTAGGACTGGGATACGTCCGGGGGCAAGTAACCAAAGTGCTGCACCACCCGGCCGAAGTCAAGCAGGCCATCTGCTACACGTTCTATAACAACGACTCGCATTGGGACATCAACTCTATGGTGGCCGGACGCGCACTCGGCTCGGTGGCCGGCGACATGTTGCGCAAGGAGCTGCGCGAGGCTCGCGGCTGGACTTACGGAGTGAAGACGCACATAGGCATTCCTTCGCACATCAACGGCGACGGACGCGAGTATTTCATCATGCCGGTATATGTCCGTGTGGCGCCCGAAAACGCTAAGGAGACTATGAATATCGTTGACAGCATCGTCAAAAGCCTCTGCGATCCGGCCAACATCTCGCAGGATGCCGTAGACCAGGCTCGCAGCTATATGCTCAAAAACTGGGACGAAGCCCAACGCGACAACGGATATTGGATGAGCGTACTTCGCGGCATCGACTTCTACGGCCAAGACCTCAACGCCGGTTTCCCGGCCACAGTCAAGGCTATGACTCCGCAAAGCCTTGCCGAGTGGGCCAAGAGCGTAATTCCGACTGCAAACCGACTACAACTGACAATGATGCCGGACTAATCCTCCGAGCACATTCCGATATGACACAAGGCCGATGCTCCGATGCGTCGGCCTTGTTTTTTCCGTTAAGCGACAGTTCGCAGGTCCACCTTAACGGAAAAACAAGTATGTTTTTTGTCGGGCAAAAAAAATACCTCCCAAAATTTGGCGACAAAACCCGGCTCTTGCTATCTTTGTCCCGATATTTGCCGGGTGCTTTCTGCTCCACAAAAAAGCCCGCCCAACGATTACGCAATTACTCACAAACAAAATAAACACAAAAACGCGCATGAAACTAAGAAATTTACTCGCAGTCTCAGCCCTTGCAGCAATGCTTTCGTCCGCACCGGCTTACGCCGTAACCCCGGCTTCGGGATATTGCGGCGAAGGTGGCGGTAGCGAAAACACAGTATCATGGAGTGTCGATGCCGATGGAGTATTGACTCTATCCGGCCAATGGACCGAAGACTCAAAAAACTTCGAAGGGTATATGCGAAACTTCCTCCGCGAACCATACGGACCTTGGAGCAAGGACATTGTCAAAATTGTAATCAAGAAAGGCGTAAGGAGAATTGGCTCCTCGGCATTTCGTGGTTGCACAAAGGTGAAGGAAGTGGTCTTCGAGGACAAAGACAGCCCTATAAAATTCAGCTATGACGTTTTCTATAGATGTGAATCGCTGGAAAGTTTCACATTTCCGGAAAAAACCGATGGAATTAGCACGGGAATGTTCGAACAATGTATTAAGCTGAAAACGGTTAATCTCTATCCGGGCATCCCTTATATACCCCAGCGGTTCTTCAAAGAGTGTTCGAGCTTCGGTCCGGAGTTTGTTGTTCCCGAAACATGCACAAGCATCGGGCTTAGTGCCTTCGAACTCTGCTCCAGCCTTAAAAAGGTCGTAATCAATGATGCCTGCAAAGAAATAGATGTCCACGGATTCCGTGCATGCTACGACCTCGCCGACATTACTATCGGCAAGTCTGTCGCAAAATTCGGCGAGGGTGCATTCTGGAATACGGCTTATTTCAGCCAACGAGACATAGTCATCCGCGATATGGCGACATTCGTCCAAGCCGAATTTAGGACATCAGACGTTGCCGGCTACTGGCCCACCTCGTCTCCCACCTGCTACTACTCCAAAATCTATATAGGTGACAAAAACCACCCCGTCACACATATCGACATTCCCGAAGGTGCAACCATAATCCGCTCGTCGCATGCGCTCTTTAACATCCCCGAGGTCAAGTCCATCACCCTCCCCTCGACAATGAAGACGTTAAATGGGCAGGCGCTTCTTAGCAGTGAGAAAACATGGGACTTTATCGAATGTTGGGCAACAACACCCCCGGATGTCGAAGACAGCGGATTCGTGACTACCGCCACTTACAACAGATCCACTCTATACGTTCCCATCGGCTCTGTATCCGCATACAAGAACCATAAGAATTGGGGAAGGTTCAAGAACATCGTAGGGAAATACCGCTATGAAGACGTTGAAGACGTCACCGACAACGAGGCTAAGGTATATGCCGCCAATGGTCAAATCATTGTCGTAGGCGCCAAGGCCGGCACTATGGTAGAAGTATATTCCATCGATGGCAAGCACGTCTACACAGGCGAAGAAACGGCCATAGACGCACCCACACGCGGCATCTACATCGTACGCGTAGCCGGCAAGACCACCAAATTAGCCGTCAATTAGTCCGCCCTACGGATACTTAAAACAGTCTGAGTTTAGACATCTTATTTTGCCCTTTATAACATATTATCCATATATACACAGCGGCGAAGCCCGGAAGGTTTCGCCGCTAATCTTTTTTCGCTGTTATAATCTGCAGCCATCGGAAGCACGCCCCTATAGCAAAAAAATAGTTGCCTGCAATGACTTGCAAGCAACTATTGTCGGGGTGAGAAGACTCGAACTTCCGACCTCCACGTCCCGAACGTGGCGCGCTGCCAACTGTGCTACACCCCGAGCGTGCATACTTGGAAATCAGGCTTGCCCTATGGTCATACCTTCCTTCCCGTTGGTGGCTGCAAAGGTACGCACTTTTTGCCGAATAAGCAAGATTTGGAACAACTAATTTCTTGCGTTTGTCCCGAAAAAGCATCTGCTCGAAACAGCCGTCAGTGGCGTTGCGTCTTGTCGGCAAGAAAGCGTTGCAACATTCGAGCCCACGGAGCATCGTTACAGGAGGATATGTTCTCCAGAATGCTCACCATCTGCTGGAAGCACATGTATGAGGCGGCAATACCTGCAATATTTCCGGGCGTCACCCACGTGTCTATGGCATGACAAAGCACTACCACCATGGCTGCATACCCGAAGGTGCGTACGGCCTTGCCGAGGCGTTGCGACGACAAGCGTGCTTGTGTGCCGCGCACGCGCCGATTCAGCATATATGCCGTGACGACATCGGCGCATACCAGGATGGCAAAGACGCCAAGTACCGGGGCGATAGGCGCAAGCCACGAGGCAAGAGCACTCATTATCAACAGTGTTGTGTCTTTCATGGTGTTTCGATATTTTGTATTACGTTTCGTTGATTGATATTGGATTTCGGTTGAATTATGCTCTCCTTATATTTACGTCATCATTTGCTTGCAGCGCCGGTCTTTGCCTTCCTTACATATCTCAACGTTACGACTGCAACGGCAACGCCGAGGGCTATCGCAAGCAGCCACCATGGACGTCGCCGAGGTTGTGTCACTTTTTTCTTAGTCCGGAGGGCAGTATGAGTCACGGACGTGGTATCGGTCTTATCGATTTGTCGTAGCTGTCGACGGTGACGCTCTATGCGTGCCTTGACTTTGGCCGCCGAAGCCGTGAGCGTTGCCGTCCCGACCCGAAGATTGACATCTCTAAGACGCAGTTCAAGGTCGATAGAAAGTGTATCACGCACACTGTCACGCGCAGCTATATGTTCGACTTTCTCGGTGTGATAGGCTTCCTGTTCTGTCGCAGTTTCACGTTTGGTCCTACATGCGACATTGGCAAGCATCAATGCGGCAATGGCTATATGTATTATGTGGCGTCTCATAGTCCGGCATATTCTTTGGTGGCGTCAAAACAGGGACACGCCTTGGGCGCAAAGTCACGGTGGCCGTATATGCGAGCTTTAGGGTAGCGACGGCGCAGTTCGCTCAACAAGTGCAGTAAAGCCCAGCGTTGTGCAGGCGTGCGTGTATCTTTGGGATGGCCGGCGGCATCGACACCGCCGACATAGCATACGCCTATGGAACACCGGTTGAGGCCGCGGCAATGGGCGCCAACGAGGGATTCGCTGCGTCCGCTTTCTATTCGGCCGTCCGGACGTACCACCCAATGGTAGCCTATGCAGGCAAAACCACGGCTGCGATGGTAGCGGTCGATATCGGCTGCGCTGACATCGCGCCCTTCGGGTGTCGCGGAGCAGTGTACTATAATGTGCGTAATTCGCCTCATTGGCTGCACGGCGGATGCTTCGCCTTCGCGCCCTCCCTCTTGCCTATTATTACTCTGTATTTCAGCATTCTCAGACAAGGATGTTCCCTGTCCGACTTCCGGCATGGTGTCGTGTACGGCACCTCGTGTTGTGTTTCCCATGGTATTATGTGTTTTTGTGATTAATGACGGGGCGACAAAATTCCGCCTCTATTGTCACTGCAAAGTTAACACCCTAAGCACCTCCCGATACTGCCGATGGCGTCTACCTCGCCCCATCGCACTATCCGTCGCACTATCCGTCGAACATCACCCATATAATCACCACAAAATCACAAGATTCCTAAAGTCCTTAAAGTCCCTAAAGTCCTTAAAGTCCCTAAAGCCCTTAACCCAAACCCATTTCCGGCCCTGTAAAAAAGCATGAGGGCGGCACCCGTTGACGGATGTCGCCCTCACAAGTTATGGCGGTAGGATTATGCCCGCAAGGGGCAAATCACGGTATCAGCCTTTCACTACGTCCGAAGTTACGGGAACTACTTCCCCACTCTCGGTGCCTTCGATTTCAGCCTTGATTATTTCCTGCTCTTCAGGAGTGTCGTCAAGCGAGTTGACTATCAGGGTTCCGTATTCGCGAAGACCGGTGCCGGCAGGGATAAGGTGTCCGCAGATGACGTTTTCTTTCATACCTTCAAGAGTGTCGGTCTTGCCGTTAATAGCAGCCTCGTTGAGCACCTTGGTGGTCTCCTGGAAGGAGGCGGCAGAGATGAAGCTCGAGGTTTGCAGTGCGGCACGGGTAATACCCTGAAGAATTTGCTCGGAGGTGGCGGGCACGGCGTCACGCACGGTAACGGTGCGCAGGTCGCGACGCTTGAGCGCGGAGTTTTCGTCACGCAGCTTGCGAGCTGTGATAATCATACCGGGCTTAACGTTCTCGCTGTCGCCGGCATCGATGACAACTTTCTTACCCCAGATACGATCATTCTCGTCCATAAAGTCGCGCTTGTCCACAACCTGCTGTTCCAGGAAGATGGTATCGCCGGGATCGAGGATATTGACCTTACGCATCATCTGGCGCACGATAACTTCGAAGTGCTTGTCGTTGATCTTCACGCCCTGCATACGGTATACGTCCTGTACCTCGTTGACGATGTATTCTTGCACTGCCGTCGGGCCCATGATATTGAGGATATCTGAAGGCGTGATAGCACCGTCGGACAGAGGCGTACCGGCACGAACATAGTCGTTATCCTGTACAAGGATCTGCTTGGACAGAGGCACAAGATATTTCTTGACTTCGCCGAGTTTGCTGGTGACGGAGATTTCGCGGTTACCGCGACGAGTCTTGCCCAAATGAACTTCACCGTCGATTTCGCTGACGATAGCGGGGTTGGACGGGTTGCGGGCTTCGAAGAGCTCGGTAACACGGGGCAGACCGCCGGTGATATCGCCGGCGCCGCCGGTGGCTCGAGGCAGTTTGACAAAGATGTCGCCGGGCTTAATTTCCTTGCCGTCCTCGAAGATGAGGTGGGCACCCACGGGCAATGCGTAAGTCTTGATGATTTCGCCGGAAGCATCAACGATGTTTGCCTCAGGTACTTTATTACGATCCTTAGGTTCGATGATGATGCGGTCTTCCATGCCGGACTGTTCGTCGACATCCACACGGAAGGTGACATTTTCTTCCAAGTTGGCGTACTTGATGGTACCACCGACTTCGCTGACGATAACGGCGTTAAAGGGATCCCATTCGCAGATGACATCGCCCTTATGTACCGCATCTCCGTTGGAGAAGAAGAGTTTCGAACCGTAGGGAATATTGGCACTGGTAAGCATCATACCTGTATTGGGATCCATGATGCGCATCTCGGCCAAACGGCCTACAACTACCTCGACCGGACGGCCTTGGGCGTCTTTTTCGTCAGTGGTAACGGTGCGCAGTTCTTCTATCTCGAGCTTGCCGTCATAGCGAGATGTCACGTTGGAGATGGCGGCAATGTTGGATGCCACACCGCCGACGTGGAATGTACGCAGTGTCAGCTGAGTACCGGGCTCGCCGATGGATTGGGCGGCAATCACGCCGACTGCTTCACCCTTTTGTACGAGACGGTTGTTGGACAGGTTGCGGCCATAGCACTTGGCACAGACGCCCTTCTTGCTTTCGCAGGTGAGGACGGAACGTATCTCGACGCTTTCGATGGGCGAAGCATCAATGCGATCGGCAGCGGCATCGTTGATTTCTTCGCCGGCATGTACAATGATTTCGCCCGTGGTGGGATCCACGATATCGTGTACGGACACGCGACCAAGAATGCGCTCGCCAAGCGAGGCGACAACTTCATCGTTGTTCTTGATTTCACGGCAGACAAGTCCGCGCAGTGTGCCGCAGTCTTCTTCGGTGATGATGACATCGTGTGCCACATCGACAAGACGGCGAGTGAGGTAACCGGCATCGGCAGTCTTGAGCGCGGTATCGGCCAAACCTTTACGGGCACCGTGCGTGGAGATGAAGTACTCAAGCACGGAGAGGCCTTCCTTGAAGTTTGCCAAGATGGGGTTCTCGATAATCTGGCCACCTTCGGCACCGGCTTTCTGCGGCTTAGCCATAAGGCCGCGCATACCGGCCAGCTGGCGAATCTGGTCCTTGGAACCACGAGCACCGGAGTCGAGCATCATGAATACGGAGTTGAAGCCTTGGTTGGCCTCGGTCATCTGCTTCATGAGGACGTCGGTAAGGCGGGTGTTGACGTGTGTCCAAATATCAATAATCTGATTGTAGCGTTCGGTGTTGGTAATAAAGCCCATCGAGTAGTTGTTCATCACTTCTTCGACGTGGGCATAACCTTCGGCCACAATTTCTTTCTTCTCTTCGGGGATGATAACGTCGCCCAAGTTGAAAGAAAGACCGCCCTTGAAGGCCATATAGTATCCGAGGTTCTTGATATCGTCCAGGAACTGAGCCGAGCGAGGAATACCGCAACGTTTGATGACGCGCGAGATGATGTTACGCAGCGATTTTTTGGAAATCAACTCGTTGACATATCCTATTTCTTTGGGCACATACTCGTTGACAAGCACTCGGCCCACGGAGGTATTCTCCATAAGATGCTGAATGGGGTTGCCATCGGCATCAATGTCGTCTACCATAATGGTGACGGGGGCATGCAGGGTGACTTTGCCTTCGTTGTATGCTATTCGTGCTTCTTCGGGTCCATAGAATATGGTGCCTTCGCCCTTATCGCCGGGACGTAGCTTGGAGATGTAATACAGGCCGAGGACCATATCCTGCGAAGGAACGGTGATAGGTGCACCGTTGGCGGGATTGAGGATATTGTGCGCGCCCAGCATCAGTATCTGCGCTTCCAAAACGGCTTCATTGCCTAAGGGCAAGTGCACAGCCATCTGGTCACCGTCGAAGTCGGCATTGAACGCGGTACATGCCAGCGGGTGAAGCTGGATGGCCTTGCCTTCAATCAGTTTGGGCTGGAATGCCTGGATGCCGAGGCGGTGGAGTGTCGGGGCACGGTTGAGCAGTACGGGGTGTCCTTTCATCACATATTCAAGGATGTCCCATACAACAGGCTCCTTACGATCGACAATCTTCTTGGCGGACTTGACGGTCTTGACAATGCCGCGCTCTATGAGTTTGCGGATGATGAAGGGCTTGTACAACTCGGCTGCCATGTATTTGGGAAGACCGCATTCGTGCATCTTCAGCTCGGGGCCGACCACGATGACCGAACGAGCGGAGTAGTCGACACGCTTGCCGAGGAGGTTTTGACGGAAACGACCTTGCTTGCCTTTGAGGGCATCGCTGAGAGACTTCAACGGGCGGTTGGCATCGGACTTGACGGCCGAGGAACGACGAGAGTTGTCAAGCAGCGAGTCAACAGCTTCCTGAAGCATACGTTTCTCGTTGCGCAAGATTACGTCGGGAGCCTTGATTTCGATGAGTCGTTTCAGTCGATTGTTGCGGATGATTACACGACGATAGAGGTCGTTAAGATCACTGGTGGCAAAACGACCTCCGTCCAGAGGTACCAGAGGACGCAATTCGGGTGGAATTACGGGCACTGCCTGTAATATCATCCATTCAGGCTTGTTGCGTCCACGCGACTGACGGAAGGATTCGACAACCTGGAGGCGCTTCAAGGCCTCAGCCTTACGCTGCTGGCTGCCGTCTGTATCAGCCTGGTGGCGCAGTTGTGCAGCCAGGTCATCAAGATCTATATCCTTGAGCAAGTCATAGATAGCCTCGGCGCCCATCTTCGCAACGAACTTGTTGGGATCGTCGTCTTCGAGATTTTGGTTGCCGGCAGGCAGATTGTCTATGATGGCAAAATACTCGTCTTCGGTCAGCAGGTCAAGGCGTTGTACGTATACGGGGTCTCCGTTGCGATCGCGCACGTCCTCGCCGGGTACGACTATCTCATGACCCGGATTGATGACGATGTACTTCTCGTAATATATTACCTGGTCCAACTTCTTGGAAGGTAGTCCCAGGAGGTAGCCTATCTTATTGGGCAGTGAGCGGAAGTACCAAATATGTGCCACGGGCACCACAAGCTTGATGTGGCCCATGCGTTCGCGGCGCACTTTCTTCTCGGTGACTTCGACACCGCAGCGGTCGCAAACGATACCCTTGTAACGGATGCGCTTGTACTTGCCGCAGTGGCATTCGTAGTCCTTGACAGGTCCGAAGATGCGCTCGCAGAACAGACCGTCGCGTTCGGGCTTGTAGGTGCGGTAGTTAATTGTTTCGGGCTTGAGCACCTCGCCGGAGGACTTCTCCAGAATTTCCTCGGGGGAAGCCAGGCCTATAGTAATCTTCGAGAACCCTTGTTTGATGGGTTTGTCTTTTCTGAAAGCCATATATGGTTGTATCTTGTTTTCGGTGTATGGATATTGTGCTGAGGAGCGAATTTTGTTGCCGGACCGGGCTTCCGGCCCGGCAACTTATATGACGTGTGTCAGAGGACGTGTTACGGTTCGAGGTTGACACTCAAGCCTAAGCCGCGAAGCTCGTGCAGAAGCACGTTGAGCGACTCGGGAATGCCGGGTGTGGGCATAGGCTCGCCCTTGACGATGGCTTCGTAGGCCTTGGAGCGGCCGTTGACATCATCAGACTTGATGGTCAGGATTTCTTGCAAGATGTGGGAGGCGCCGAAGGCTTCGAGCGCCCAAACTTCCATCTCGCCGAAACGCTGGCCGCCAAACTGCGCTTTACCACCCAGAGGCTGCTGGGTTATCAGCGAGTACGGGCCTATGGAACGGGCATGCATCTTGTCTTCGACCATATGGCCGAGTTTGAGCATGTAGATGACGCCAACGGTGGCGGGCTGGTCAAAACGTTCGCCGGTACCGCCATCATAAAGATAGGTCTTGCCGTAACGCGGAAGCCCTGCCTTGTCGGTCCATTCGTTAAGGTCGTCGAGGGAGGCGCCGTCAAAGATGGGCGTCGCAAATTTCTCGTCAAGCACTCGACCGGCCCAACCTAAGACAGTCTCAAAAATCTGGCCTAAGTTCATACGCGAAGGTACACCCAGGGGGTTGAGGCAGATATCCACCGGAGTGCCGTCTTCGAGGAACGGCATGTCCTCCTGGCGCACGATGCGAGACACGATACCCTTGTTGCCGTGACGGCCGGCCATCTTGTCTCCCACGCTGATTTTGCGCTTCTTGGCAATGTATACCTTGGCTATCTGCATGATGCCGGAGGGCAGGTCATCACCTATAGTGAGGTCAAATTTACGACGGCGCAGCTGGGTATCCAATTCCTTGGCCTTGCGCAGGTAGTTGACGATGGTGCGACGAATTAGGTCATTCTTGTGTGCATCAGTGGTCCACTTGCTCAGGTTAACGGTATCAAAGTTGATTTCGCGAAGTACCGCAGCGGTGAATTTCTCGCCCTTGGGAATGATATCCACTCCAAGAAAATCCTTGACACCCTGGCTGGTGCGATTACCTATAAGAGATGTAAGCTTATTGATAAGCACTGTCTTCAGCTCTTCGGCCTTAGCGTTGTATTCTTCGTCAAGCTTGGGCATGAGCGCCGCTGCGGCTCGTGCTTGCTTTTTGCTGGCTTTGCTAAAGAGATTGGTATTGATTACGACACCCTTGAGCGAGGGAGTAGCCTTGAGCGAGGCATCCTTGACGTCGCCGGCCTTGTCGCCGAAGATAGCACGAAGCAGCTTCTCTTCGGGAGTGGGGTCGGATTCGCCCTTGGGCGTAATCTTGCCTATCATAATATCACCGGGTATGACATGCGCACCCACTCGGATGATGCCGCGTTCGTCGAGATCCTTGGTGGCATCCTCGCTGACATTGGGTATATCGTTGGTCAGTTCTTCGAGACCGCGCTTGGTCTCACGCACTTCCAGCGAGTATTCGTCTACGTGTACACTTGTGAGGATATCCTCGCGTACTACACGCTCATTGAGCACAATGGCATCCTCGTAGTTGTAACCCTTCCAGGGCATAAATGCAACCTTGAGGTTGCGACCGAGTGCCAATTCCCCATTTTCGCTGGAATAGCCTTCGGTGAGTATGTCGCCTTTCTCGACGCGCTGGCCCTTGACGCAAATGGGACGCAAGTCGATGGTGGTGCTTTGGTTTGTCTTGCGGAACTTGGGAAGGTGATATTCCTTGACGGCATCGTCAAAGGATACAAACTCCTCGTCAGGCGTGCGCTCGTAGCGGATGCGGATGGTGGTGGCGTCTACAAATTCTACAACGCCGGAACCTTCGGCCGTTATCTGCGTGCGGCTGTCCCGAACCAACTGACCCTCTATGCCGGTGCCCACGATAGGCGACTCGCTACGCATCAAAGGCACTGCCTGGCGCATCATGTTCGATCCCATAAGTGCGCGGTTGGCATCATCATGCTCCAGGAACGGAATAAGAGATGCTGCTATGGATGCTATCTGTGTAGGCGACACGTCCATGAGGTTGACTTGATCGGGCGATACCACAGGGAAGTCGGCATCCAAACGAGCCTTGACTCTGTCGTTCTTAAATGTTCCATCTTCATTGACGGGAGCATTACCCTGTGCGATAATCTTACCCTCCTCGATTTCAGCCGTCATATAGACTACCTCATCGTTCTTCAGGTTGACTTTACCGTTCTCGACCTTGCGATACGGAGTCTCGATAAAGCCGAGGTCGTTGATTTTGGCATACACGCACAACGAGCTGATAAGACCGATGTTGGGTCCTTCCGGAGTCTCGATAGGACACAGACGTCCATAGTGGGTGTAGTGTACGTCTCGTACCTCGAAGCCGGCACGCTCACGCGACAAACCACCGGGGCCTAACGCGGACATACGACGCTTATGCGTAATCTCGGCCAGAGGGTTAGTCTGATCCATGAATTGCGACAAGGCGTTGGTGCCGAAGAAGGTATTGATGACAGACGAAATTGTCTTGGCATTGATCAAGTCGATGGGCGTGAATGTCTCGTTGTCACGGACATTCATGCGCTCGCGGATGGTTCGAGCCATACGCGCCAAACCAACACCGAATTGGTTGTAGAGCTGCTCGCCGACAGTGCGGACACGGCGGTTGCTCAAGTGGTCGATATCATCGACGTCTGTCTTGCTGTTAATCAGCTCGATCAGATATTTTATGATGGCTACGATGTCTTCCTTGGTCAGTACCTTGACATCGATGGGTATACTCAAGTTGAGCTTCTTATTGATGCGATAACGGCCTACATCACCAAGGTCATAACGCTTTTCGCTGAAAAAGAGATTGGTAATCACCTCTCGTGCGGTGGCGTCATCCGGAGCCTCGGCATTGCGCAACTGTCGATAGATATGGCGTATAGCCTCAGCCTCCGTATTAGTGGGGTCTTTGTGCAACGTATTGAAGATGATGGCATAGTCGCTGGGCGATACATCGGCACGTTGCAACATAATAGTGGACACGCCTGCATCCAGAATCATGTCTATGTGTTCCTCGGTCAACTCTGTCTCACGATCAATCACCGGATCGGTACGTTCCAGCGATGTCAACTCGCCGGTGTCCGGGTCGACCATGTCCTCGGTCCATTTCTTCAGAACCACGGCAGCAAGACGACGATGCTCGGCCACGGCCTTCTTCAGGTTGGTCTTGTTGACCTTCACCTCCTCTGCCGGAGCAAAGATTTCGATAATGTCTTTTTCGTTTTCAAAGCCTATGGCACGCAAAAGTGTCGTTACAGGCAACTTCTTCTTGCGGTCGATATAGGCATACATCACATTATTGATGTCAGTGGCGAACTCTATCCACGAACCGCGGAACGGGATGATACGCGCACTATAAAGCTTGGTACCGTTGGCGTGAGTGCTCTGTCCGAAGAACACGCCGGGCGAACGGTGCAGCTGCGACACAACAACGCGCTCGGCACCATTGATGACAAAAGTGCCCTTCTCGGTCATATAAGGAATGGGACCGAGATACACATCCTGTATCACGGTGTCAAAATCCTCGTGGTCAGGGTCGGTACAGTAAAGTTTTAGCTTGGCTTTCAAAGGCACACTGTAAGTCAGACCACGCTCAAGGCACTCGTCTATGGAGTACCGCGGCGGGTCTATGTAGTAGTCCAAGAACTCGAGCACAAAGCTATTGCGCGTGTCCACGATGGGAAAGTTCTCGGAAAACACCTTGTACAGGCCTTCGTTATTTCGTTTTTCAGGAGGGGTATCCAGCTGCAAAAAGTCTTGGAAGGACTTCAGCTGTACCTCCAAAAAGTCGGGATAAGGAAGAGGATTCTTTACCGACGCAAAATTAACACGGGGTTTGTTTGTTGGTACTGACATCTATGGTTGGTGATAATTAGGAGGAACTCAAATTATATGTAACTCGCCGCTGTGTAGTGACTGTTTCTATACCTTCACCGAGGCTTAGACCTTTTGCGGCCCTCTACCGTCATCGGATACATACAAGCACACCATATCATGCCCTGATGCATCAGCCTCGGGACATAATACTGCCGCGTTATATATGGTCCGCTTTGTCGTAGTTACTATTGGCACTGACCGGGTCTTTTGAATCATCTTGTCGATTCGACGTGGCGAGTTGAGCTTCTGTTTATAATCGTGCCGGCTTTGCGCTGCGGGTCATACGTCAGTGACATCCTGTCTGTCTTACTATCGCCGAGGCTTTTTCCCCACGACTATCGCTTCTTCAGACAGGCCCCTGCGCGTACCCCCGGGGGACTAAACCCCCGGGAGGCGGTACGCAAGGACTGCCACTGCTGTCCCCGTTTGCACGGTTTCCGGCATTCTGTGGCCAGTCTCTAAATAAATTAGACACAAAAGGTTAAGAACCGACCTTTAAAGGAGATTCTTAACCTATTCACCTGATAGTCAGGTGTATTATTTCAGTTCAACTTCGGCGCCGGCCTCTTCGAGCTGCTTCTTCATGCCCTCGGCATCTGCCTTGGCAAGACCTTCCTTAACGGTGGAAGGAGCGTTGTCAACGAGTTCCTTAGCTTCCTTCAGGCCCAGGCCGGTGAGTTCTTTCACGAGCTTAACCACCTGCAGCTTGGCTGCACCTGCGGCTTTGAGAACTACATCGAAGTTGGTCTTCTCTTCTGCGGCTTCTGCGCCGGCACCGGGAGCGGCGGCTACGGCTACAGCTGCAGCTGCGGGTTCGATACCGTATTCCTCTTTGAGGATCTGAGCGAGTTCGTTTACTTCCTTAACGGTAAGGTTAACAAGTTGTTCAGCAAAAGCTTTTAAATCTGCCATTGTATTTGTGTATTTAGTTGTTTTGTATTTCTATTTTGATTTATTCTTTGTTGGAAAGCGTCTCTAAGATGCCATGGAGCTTATTGCCACCGGACTGCAAGGCTGATACAACATTCTTGGCGGGCGATTGCAGCAGAGCCACAACGTCGGCAATAAGTTCGTTCTTGCTCTTGATGGCGCATAGTGCTTCAAGTTGGTCGGCACCCATATACACGGTCTCCTCAACGTAGGCTGCCTTCAGGGCAGGAAGCGTATCTCCCTTCTTGACAAAGTCTTTAAGCAACTTGGCGGGAACATTGCCGGTGTTGCAACACATCAGCGAAGTGCTACCCTTGAGCGCACCGTAAAGCTCGCTGTAGTCACCCTCAAGCGACTCAAGTGCCTTGTGAAGAAGCGTGTTCTTGACAACCAACAGCTTGACTTCCTTGCCGAAGCATGCACGACGCAACGCGCTGGTCTTCTCGGCATTCAAGCCGGCTGTCTCCACGAGATAGAAGCAGCTGTATTCCTTGATCGTTTTAGCTATCTTCTCGATTACTATAGCCTTATCTTCTTTTTTCATAGTGTGTGCTGTTTTAGAAAGATTATGCCTCCATTGACTTGGGATCAATCTTGACACCCGGGCTCATAGTGCTCGAAAGGAATATGCTCTTCAGATACGTGCCCTTGGCTGTGGCGGGTTTCAGTTTGATAAGAGTGTTGATAAACTCACGCGCGTTCTCTGCAATCTGCGCCGGTGTGAAAGACACCTTGCCTATCGACGAGTGTACGATACCGTTCTTGTCTACCTTGAAATCAATCTTACCTTTCTTGACCTCTTCCACTGCCTTAGCTACGTCCATGGTCACTGTTCCGCTCTTGGGGTTAGGCATAAGACCTCGAGGTCCGAGTACTCGGCCAAGGGCTCCTATCTTACCCATGATGGCGGGCTGGGTGATGATGACGTCCACGTCTGTCCAACCTCCCTTGATCTTTTCGATATACTCGTCAAGACCAACGTAGTCGGCGCCGGCTGCCTTAGCGGCCGCTTCGGCATCAGGGGTGCAAAGCACCAATACTCTCACTTGTTTGCCAGTACCGTGCGGAAGCGTTACTACGCCACGCACCATCTGGTTAGCCTTACGGGGATCTACGCCCAGACGTACATCGATGTCCAACGATGCGTCAAACTTGGTAAAGGTAACTTCCTTAACCTTTTCGGCGGCTTCCGCTAACGTGTAGGTCTTCCCGGCTTCAATCTTCGATAAAGCTAACTTTTGGTTTTTTGTAAGTTTACTCATTGCGATTGAATTTTATTAGTTGTTGGCGGGGAATTCTCCGGTAACGGTGATACCCATACTTCTGGCTGTACCGGCAACCATTCGCATTGCCGATTCAATAGTAAAACAGTTCAAATCCGGCATCTTGTCGGCGGCAATTGTCTTTACCTGTTCCCAGCTGATTTGACCTACCTTAGTGCGGTTAGGCTGTGCCGAACCACTCTTCAGTTTAGTGGCTTCCTTAAGTTGCACTGCTACCGGCGGTGTCTTGACTATAAAGTCAAAGCTCTTGTCCGTGTAGTATGTGATAACAACGGGAAGCACCTTACCGGCCTTGTCCTGGGTGCGGGCATTGAATTGCTTGCAAAACTCCATAATATTGATACCCTTGGAACCCAGCGCGGGTCCTACGGGAGGAGAGGGGTTTGCTGCACCGCCCTTGATTTGCAGTTTGATCTGTCCAGCAATTTCTTTAGCCATTGTTCTTACTTATTTTATTTATAAACATAAACAGCACGTGCATCACACCCCTTCCGCCTTTTACCAGTATGCTTTCGCCTTCCCGGTTCAAAGCCTCCAAGGCCGCTTGAAATATCTACCGTACTTAGTCTCGACGAATGCGTAACCAATCGTCTCCTCTCAGTTCCGGCAGGCTATCCCAAGCCTGTGATTCACTCGCGCTCTACCTGCGAATTGTCTAACGTCAGCTGCGTCTTGCGCCCAAAAATCTTCACAGCAACGGTTATCTTCTTCTTCTCGGAATTTACCGACTCGATGATAGCAGAGAACCCGTTAAACGGCCCATCGATAACCTTGACGGTTTCGCCGACGATATAATCGTTGACGCCCTCGTCCGGGTTGCCGCTGAAATCGTCTATCACACCAAGCATACGACGAACCTCGGCCTCACGAAGACATTCGGGTGCCGACGAACGATCTCGTCCGCGAAGAAAATCGATGACGTTGCTCGTGTTTGTAAGAGTTGCCATTGTTTCACCTGTCAGTTCTGCCTCGACAAAAACATAGCCACTGTAAAGATTGCGTTCTTTCACAACCTTCTTGCCGCTACGTACCGTCAAAACCTTCTCTGTCGGAATCAACACCTGAAAAAGGTGCTTGCCAAGATCCGTATTCTTGATTTGTGCATCAAGAATCTCCTTAACCTTGGCTTCCTTGCCGGAAATGGCACGAAGAACATACCATCCGCGCTGCACCTTCGGGCGCTTCACGGATATCTCCTCCGTTTTCGAAACTGTCTTTTTTGCTGTTCCTGCCATTGCTCTCGTCTTACGAAAAGGTGATTACCGGTTTATTGACCAAAGCTGTAAATAAGGTGCATAAGCCTGTCCACAACCTGATCCATCAAAAAGATAATCAAAGCGATTATCACGGAAGCTATCATGACGATCACGGCCGATTTGACAAGCTGCTTCTTAGTAGGCCAAGAAGTCTTGTAACGAAGCTCGTCATAAGACTCCTCGATATTCGTAAGTAGTTTTAATTTCTTCATTTGTGTCGCGTTTTTTAGCACGGGACGAGAGGCTCGAACTCCCGACACCCGGTTTTGGAGACCGGTGCTCTACCAACTGAGCTAGTCCCGTAAATATGTCCGGCCGGATTGCTTGCGACCCTCCGGCCGGACTTTTGATTTAGCGATGCTTATGATTGAGGGCTTACGCCTCTCATCTTCCTTGCATCAGATATTACTCAATGATCTGGGTGATTTGACCCGAACCTACGGTGCGGCCGCCCTCACGGATAGCGAAACGCAGACCTTGGTCGCATGCTACCGGAGTAATCAGCTTCACGGTGATTTCTACGTGGTCACCGGGCATTACCATATCAACACCTTCGGGAAGGGTGATTTCGCCGGTAACGTCAAGAGTGCGGATGTAGAACTGAGGACGATAGTGGTTGTGGAACGGAGTGTGACGACCACCTTCCTCTTTCTTGAGGATATAGACGGAAGCCTTGAACTCGTCGTGGGGTTTGATGACACCCGGGTGGCAGATTACCATACCACGCTTGATTTCCTTCTTGTCAATACCACGGAGAAGCAGACCTACGTTATCACCGGCTTCGCCTTCATCAAGAATCTTGCGGAACATCTCAACACCGGTAACGGTGGATTTGAGGTTGGCGCCAAGACCCATGATTTGTACTTCGTCACCTACTTTCACAACGCCGGTTTCGATACGGCCGGTAGCAACTGTACCACGACCGGTAATCGAGAAGACGTCTTCTACAGGCATCAGGAAGGGTTTGTCCACGTCGCGAGGAGGCAGCGGAATCCAAGTGTCGACTGCGTCCATGAGTTCCATGATTTTCTCTTCCCACTGGGGTTCGCCGTTGAGTGCGCCCAGGGCGGAGCCACGGATGATGGGGGTGTTATCTCCATCGTAGTCATACTGGTCGAGAAGTTCGCGCATATCCATTTCTACGAGCTCGAGCATTTCCTCGTCGTCTACCATATCGCACTTGTTCAGGAACACTACGATGCGGGGAACGTTCACCTGGCGAGCCAGAAGAATGTGCTCACGTGTCTGGGGCATGGGACCGTCGGTAGCAGCAACCACGATGATAGCGCCGTCCATCTGGGCAGCACCAGTTACCATGTTCTTTACGTAGTCAGCGTGTCCGGGGCAGTCTACGTGTGCATAGTGACGATTCTTGGTTTCGTATTCTACGTGTGCGGTGTTGATAGTAATACCACGCTCTTTTTCCTCGGGTGCATTGTCAATCTGATCGAAGGACTTAACCTCGGAAAGACCTGCTTTTGCCAACACGGTGGTGATGGCGGCGGTCAAGGTAGTTTTGCCGTGGTCCACGTGACCAATGGTACCGATGTTAACATGCGGTTTGGTTCTTTCGAATTTCTCTTTTGCCATAACTTGGTGTTTTGTATTTGTAATAAATGTTTTGTTCTCAACAATAGGCCACGATAATGCAGGGCATTACCGAGGCTGTCAGATGGCTTTATACCAACCTTAGAGCCGATGGCGGGATTTGAACCCGCGACCTCTTCCTTACCAAGGAAGTGCTCTACCCCTGAGCTACATAGGCAATTTATATGTTTGTCCTTTAGTTCCAGTTGGAGCGGAAGACGAGGCTCAAACTCGCGACCCTCAGCTTGGAAGGCTGATGCTCTATCAACTGAGCTACTTCCGCAAACAGTCTCCTTTCTCTTTTATGAGTGAAGTTTGTGGGCGAAGATGGATTCGAACCACCGAAGGTATAAACCAGCAGATTTACAGTCTGCCCCATTTGGCCACTCTGGTATTCGCCCTTATGTCCTTAGCTTGGTTGCTTTCGTTTTCTGAGCCTCTTGTCGGATTCGAACCAACGACCCCGAGATTACAAATCACGT
>ERZ809074.84-NODE-84-length-148401-cov-16.764031_pt1 | contig 148401 bp, 120 predicted proteins | sample MGYA00520795_ERZ809074 | MGnify/ENA primary metagenome ERZ809074 (study PRJEB31570, sample SAMEA3212989) | Homo sapiens | biome: human-gut; feature: human gut; material: fecal | place: Sweden | collected 2011 ... | reverse complement strand
TTTGTGCGGGCTCTTTTTATCAAGAGTTCGACGGAAGTCGAACTTTCCTATTGTAGAACAAAAGGAGCCTACAGCTCCACGAAAAAGCTGTTGACTCCTTCTTTACTTTCTGCCCAGATTTTCCCGCCATGGGCTTCGACGATGCTTTTTGCGATGGACAGTCCCAGTCCAAATCCTCCATCTCTGGTTCTGGATGGTTCTGCCCGGTAAAACCGGTCAAAAAGCGAATTCAGCTGTCCCTCTTCAATGGGTTCTCCCTGGTTTGCTGCTGTCAGACGGCAGTGACCTGGTCTGGTCTTCTCTAAGATCAGTCTGGTTTTTCCACCGGCGCTGGAATACTTCAGAGCGTTATCCAGAAAGATCTCCACCAGGCGTTTCCACTGGGCAGGTATTGCCATGATCTGGATCCCATCGGCAATCTCTGTCTCCAGCTCCAGTCCATGTTCAAAGAACACCGGCTCATACGGAAGGGCTGCCTCATTGGTCTCCTGGCTGCAATCCACCAGTTTCTTTCCCTCCTGGATCCGGCCGTCATCTGCCCTTGCCAGCCACAAAAGCTGTTCCAAAAGTCCCTTCATCTGTCCCGCCATATCCTGGATGTGATCCAACATCCGGCTCTGGTCCTCTCCCTGTTTTGCCAGCTGTGCACTGGTCAGGATCACCGTCAGCGGCGTCTTTAATTCATGGGACGCATCAGCCACAAACTGCTTCTGCTGTTTCCAGGCCCGTTCCACTGGACGAACCGCCCAGCCGGATAACCAGATGCTGATAGCCAAAAGCAGCAGAAACCCAGCCATTCCAACAATCAGACTGTGTTTTAACAGATGGTGCAGCGTCATCAGTTCGCTGGACATATCCGCAAATACGATACAATGGTTCATCAGGTCATCCATCCGGTAATATCGCAGCTTATATTCCTTTAAGACACCGAAATTTTTTGGGGATTTTAAGGCGGTATCGATCAGATTTTCCAGAAAGTCATGATCAGTCAGATCATAATAACCGCCTCCAGCCGTGATCAGTTCCCCGGACGGTCCCAGCTGGATCTTAAAATAAGGCAGCCGCACGTCCTCACCCGGAATATCCGGCGTACCAAGACCGATCGGATGGGAGGCAATATTGTACATCATATTCAGGCTCTCCCGCTCCAATCCGCTGCTGGTAAAGGAATAGACCATCCCCAGGATCACGCAGAGCATCGCCGTGGCGATGGCCATATTCACCGCCACAAATTTCATTCTCAGTTTTTTAATCATGTACCGCCTCCAGATGATATCCCAGCCTGCGGACGGATTCAATGCGAATGTCAGAACCAATGGCAGTCAGTTTTTTCCTTAAGAATCCGATATAAACCTCCACATGGTTTTCCACCGCATCAGAATCATATCCCCAGACCTTTGACAGGATCATTTCCTTAGAAAGATTTCGTCCGCCCTCCTGAAACAAAAAACGCATGATCTCAAATTCTTTGGCCGACAGCCTGATGGAATGTTCCCCGCACCGAAGAGCAGCTGAATCCAGGTCCAGGGAAGTTCTTCCAAATGTGATCTCATTCACATCCGATCCCTGTCTTCTGAGAAGCGCATGAACACAGGCCAGCAGTTCTCTGGTATCAAATGGCTTCGTTAAATAATAATCGGCGCCGGAATCCAGTCCGGTGATCCGGTCTTCCAGCTCGGATTTTGCAGTCAGCATCAGGATTGGCACACCTAAATGGTCTTTTCGCACCTGCCTTGCCAGATCGTAGCCATTTTTCCCTGGAAGCATCACATCCAGAATCAGGAGATCGTAGATCCCCTGTCTCACATACATATCCCCGGTGTCTCCGTCATAGACTGCATCCGCTTCGAATCCATGCTTCTCCAATAAAAGCCTGATGGAATCCGCCAGAAGTTTTTCATCCTCCACAATCAGGATCTTCATATCAGTTCACCTTGCTGTAATCCACCTTCATCAGGCACAGACCCTTAGCCGGAGCCGTGAAGCCCGCCTGTTTCCGGTCCTTTGCGAAGATCAGATCTTCCATGGACTCCGGAGTCCGCTTTCCATAGCCAACCTCCAGAAGTGTTCCCGTAAGAATCCGGACCATATGCTGCAAAAATCCAGTTCCGTGATAAGTAAAGTTGATAAATGCGCCTTTCTGGACGATCTCGATGGAATCCACCTCACGAACCGTGGATTTCTTCATTTTCGGATTGCTGCAGAAGCTGGCGAAATCATGAGTTCCCATGAGGTATTCTGCCGCTTTCTTCATCTGCTCCACATCCGGGGTCTGATCCAGGACATAAACGTACTTGCGGTTAAATACCGGCTTTAAATCCCCTGCATAGCAGGTGTAACAATACGTTTTCCCCATCGCATTGTAACGGCTGTGGAAACGGTCAGAGGCCACACGCACCTCCGTCACACAGATATCTTCTGGCAGATAGCGGTTCATGTACTGGCAGATCTCCTCCGTGGTCTGATCCGTCTCAAAATGGGCATTCGCTACCATTCCCTTGGCGTGCACACCGGCATCGGTACGGCCTGCGCCAATCACCTCTACCTCTGTTCCCGTCATCAGAGACAGAACCGACTCTAATTTGCCCTGGATGGTTAAATCAGTATTAGGCTGATGTTCCCAGCCGAAATAGCGTGATCCATCGTATGCGATGGTCATTTTATAATTTTCTTTCAATGTGATTCCTCCAAATGAAATGCCGCGAAGGGCGGCAGGTTTTGTCAGTTTATTATACTCTATTTTAAAATTCTCCACAAGGGCAAGTCTTTCTGTCTGCTGCCTATTTGAAAAAGAATCCTGTTTCCTATGACACATAAAAACACCCGGATAGGTGTCACATATCTGTAACCACCATCCGGGTGTTCTATGATCTATATCCGCTGCCACGTTTTCTGGATACTCCGAACTACTTCTCTTCTTCTTTCTTAGGAGCTTCCTTCTTTGCAGCGTCAGCCTCTTCTGTCTCCTCAGGCTCAGGAATTGCTTTGTTTCTAGGCTCAGCAACCACAACAACCGTTGTTTCTGGATCTGTGATCAGATCAATATCTTTGTCTGCTGCGATCGGCAGATCTTTTACTTTGATGGAATCACCGACCTTCAGATCAGATACATCGATCTCCACTTTCTCAACCAATGCAGCTGGAACTGCCTTATAGGAAATCTCCTGAAGCATCTGCTCCACAACGCCTTCTGTTCTCTTCTCATGGTTCAATAAGATTACTTCTGCTACAGAATGTACCTTCTCGCCACTTACCAGAGCCTGGAAATCAATCTCATCCACCTGATTCTTCATGGAATCAAAATCAATTTCCTTTACCAGGACATCCATCATCTGACCTTCCAGATCCAGCATCACCTGGCTGCCCTTGGTACAAGTCTTCATGAAACGTTCTACGTCTCTCTTGCCCATCTTCACCGGAATGGAGCCTTCGATTTCTCTGCCGAATACATTACCGGTTACATATCCTTCCCGTCTAAGCTTTTTTGCCTTTGTGCTCATGTCTCTTTTTTCAGCTTTTAAAGTAGTCATTTAACTTTTCCTCCATCAAACTGATTGCTTAGCGGCCTTTCATTTTTCGAGGTCTGTTAAGTTTCTCTAGTTACTACAACTTGTTTTCTTGTTACAAGTGTATTATAACACTTATTTTAAATAGAGCAAGAAAAAAGTCCACAAATATTTGGATTATTTGCGGACTTTTTTGTGTATATTTTCGCTCTATTCCAACATTTTCTTATGTCAGACCATTCAACAAAAACGCAGCTGCTAAAAGGACCAAAGCCATCCCCACGTTCCAGATGGTAAAGGTAAGCATGTATCTCCCTCTGGTTCCCGCTGCCGGAGTCTGCTCTGACTCTGCGGCAAAAAACTTATAGGAAATCAGACTTGCCAGAGAAGCGATCAAGGTTCCAAGACCGCCGATGTTGACCCCCTGCAGCAGACCCCGATACTCTTGCGTAAAACCAGATAACAGGATCGCTGCCGGAACATTGCTGATCATCTGGCTGCACAGGAATGAGATCAGAAGCTCTCTTCCATTTAAAACCTGGCTCAGCACTTCTCTTACCGCACAGATCCGGCCCATATTGCCGATAAATATGAAAAACGCCACAAAAGTCAGAAGCAGACCAAAGTCTGCCTTTAATGGCAGATACTTTTCTTTACAGAAAGCTTTGATCCCGATACAGGATGCCAGAACAATCAGCAGCAAGAGCTGCCATGACAGGATACGAAACACGGACAGTAGGCTTATGAAAAATAATACTGCTAACACCTGATTTTCTCCAGCTTTCCGGACTCCAACGATCTCTTTTCCCAGCATCCCCTGCCGGATTGGAAAATCCTTATGGATCAGGCAGATCAAAAAGATCAAACCGGCAGAAATCAAGGTCAACGGACCCATGATCTGTAAAAATGCTCCGATTCCCATACCGGAAATGGAATACAGATACAAGTTCTGGGGATTTCCCACCGGAGTGGTCATACTTCCAAGATTTGCCGCAATGGTCTGTAACACGATCACAGGAATCATTTCCTGTTCCAGACCAGTCATCCGCAGAACCAGAACCGTAAATGGGACAAAGGTCAAAAGTGCCACATCATTGGTAATCCACATGGAAGTAAAAAAGCATAAAAACACCAGCACCAGATATAATTGGCGAAAGGTTTTTACCTTTTCAAGCAATTTTCCCGCCACTGCTGCAAAAAATCCTGTGCTTTTAAAGCCTTCCATAACCGTCATCAGACAAAACAGCAATGCCAGAACCCGATAATCAATATAAGAAAGATACTGCATATCCGGTGGAACACAGACCATGGAACCGAATGCCAATAGCACCGCTGCAAAAAGAACCGTCTCTTTTTTCGCGAAACTTACGATTTTTCTAACTAACACGTTTTATGCCTCGATTCCAAGTTCTCCTGGAAGAAAACGCGGGCACACATTCTCGGAAGAGGTGATCACGGATGCTGCCAGTCTGGTTCCGATCTCTACCGATTCCGCCAATGTCTTGCCATAGGTCAGACCACTGGAAACACCTGCGCAGAAAGCATCACCCGCTCCTGTAGTGTCCTTTACCTGTACCTTTTTCGCCGGGCAGAAGCCCTTCTTCCCCTTCATATCTGCATAGACCGAGCCTGCGCCTCCCATGGTCACAACCATAGATGGGATTTGGGCAAGCTGAAGCTTCTTCGCCAGGATCTCAGCCAGTTCCTTTGGGGCAGTCTCACTGAAGTCATCCGCAAAGAACATGCCGGCTTCTAACTGGTTGCAGATAAAGCAGTCAAACTTCTGAAGGAAATCTCGACGTTCCACAGCGATACTCATATTGCTGACCACACCGTACAGCTTCCTCTGATGCTTCTCGCACAGCTCTACTACCTTTTTCACAATCTCCTTATCCACATCCACCTCGATGATGATAGAATCCGCATTGGCAAAGATCTCGTCACCCTTTTTCTCCAGAACGTCAAGCAGCGGCATCAGATCCGGTCTCTGGGAAATCGATCCCGCCAGATCGCCGTTGTTATCAAACACTGCCAGCCAGGTTCCCATGCCATTGGGCGCAGACTGGATATATTCGGTATTTACCTTATGGTTATTCAGCTTGCGGACAACTGCATCACCCAGCGCAGACTCATCCACAATACTTAAAAAGGTCGGGCGCAGCTCCATGTTGGCAATATCCTCTACTACGTTCCGGCTGACACCTCCATGGATATACTCTACCTTTCCAGCATTTCTTCCATCTGGAATATAAACATCATCCGGGAACCCCTTGATATCCACAAAAACAGCTCCCATTACCACGATTCCATTCTTATTAACCGCCATGCTCCTTCGTACCTCTCTATTTTACTTTGTTTTTATCTGGCTATAACACGATTTTTAATTATAGCATATTGGAGCTTGGATTGGAATAGGAATACACGCAAACATCGCGTGAAATCTATCGGTTATCATAATCATCATTTGCCGCGTTCCGCTCTTCGGACACTGACACCTGTACCTGGTTCCATTCCATGTCTTTTACATAATTGATCACGCCAAATTCCTTGCAATCCAATTTCACATGTTCAAACCGGATCTGGCTGATCGGCATCTGGGCATAGCCCTCGATATGAAAAGCGCGGCTGATTCCTTCGTAATCATCCTCACATCTGGCTTCTACATTCCGGATGGTGATATCACTGACCTGGGTAAGCGGAACGCTTTCCGGCAATTTTTCCAATAATTTTCTCCAGCTATCCGGCACTTCTCCCTGGTAGTCCTCCGGCAGATCACAGTAGCTGTAGGCTGGATTCCAGTTGAGACAGAAATGGAACGGATACTTCACATTGACCATCTGAAGATCTTCCACCAGCACATTCCGGATATATCTTCTTCTTGGCAGAGAAGATTTGATCCGGAAACCGCAATCAGTTCCATGATACTGGAGCTGTTTTAAGAGAATGTCATGGACACCGCCAGATACCTCACTTCCGATCGTCACGCCAAATCCGGCATGAATCTTACAGTTCTGTACCGTGATATGATGACATGGACGTCCCACACGGTAGCCATCCGCATCTCTTCCCGATTTGATACAGATGCTGTCATCATTGCAGGAAGTCTCGCAATTCTCCACCAGCACATGATCACAGGAATCGATATCAATTCCATCGGTGCTTGGACTGCTCTTTCCACATCCTGCAATCTTGATTCCATCCACATGGATCTGGCTGCTGTAACAGATATGCACATTCCAGAAGCCGGATCTGTAAGAGGTGATATCCCTGATGGTCACATGATCTGATCCCATAACCACCAGATTCCGGACTCTCATACAGTCATAATCACAGGCCCAGCGAAGTCCTTTCACATCATACTCTTTTCGCATGCCGCCCTTCTGGTCTTCGCCCCAGTATTTATTCCACCAGTACTCTCCCTGACCATCGATCATGCCAGGACCGCTGATCACCACATCCGTCTGACCATCACAGTTTAAAATTCCCGGATACCAGTCCATCTCAATTCCGGCCGCTCTCGTTGGCACTACCGGATACTGCTCTTCATCCGTGGTTCCCAGAAGCACAGCTCCTTCTTCAAACTGCAGTTCCATATGACTTTTCAGATACAGTGCCGCCGTCAGATAAGTACCTTTTTCCAGCAGCGCAATTCCCCTGGCCTGGGCTGCCAGGTCAATCAGTTCCTGTAATTTTTCTGTTACCAGTGTTTTTCCATCTCTGCAGACATCAAGATCAGATGTCCGAAATATCTGTTTCATATTAAAATGAACCTCCCGTTTCTGTCTGGTGATGAAGCATTAGTTTGATAAAAATCCCTTACCGATGATCTCGCTGGAGTTGGAGATCAGCATAAATGCAGTCGGCTCTGCCTGGCGGATAAAGTTTCTCAGCTTTACAGCCTGGCTGCGGCGCATGGTAGTCATGATCACCGTCTTGCGATGGTGGGTAAATGCGCCCTGGGCCTGATAAACAGTGGCGCTGCGGTTTAATTCTTTGATGATGAAATCACAGATCGGTTCCGGATTATCACATACGATATTAAAGCACTTACACAGATTGATATTCTCGATCACCCCGTCGATCATCAGGGATTTGCCGATAAGACCAAGAGTAGAAAAGAGTCCGGTGGTCACATCAAATACCACAAATGCCATCAGAACGGAGAAACAGTCCACCAGCAGCAGCATGGTTCCAATATTGAAACTGGTGTATTTTTTAAAGATCATGGCGATAATATCTGTTCCACCACTGGACGCACCAACGTTAAATAACAGCGCAGAACCTACTGCCGGAAGAAATACGGCAAATACCAGTTCCAGGATCGGCTGATCCGTCAATGGCTTTCCCATCGGAAACCATCGATCCATGGCTCCCAATGCAAGCGACATCAGAACACTGGAATAGACAGTCTTCATGCCAAAGCCTTTTCCGATGAAAATAAAGCCCATAACAAGCAGGACCATGTTGGCAATAAAGGTAAACTGGGACGCTGAAAGCTTCGTCAAAGCGCTGACGATGGTGGAAAAACCAGTGATCCCGCCAAAGGCAAAGTTATTGGGGAACTTGAAGAAATAATTTCCAAACACCATGATCAGGGTACTGACGGTCACTACCGCATACTCCCACAGATTCTTTGTAACTGGACTTTTAAACTCTCGTGACATATTTTTTCAGCTTTCGGCGCAAAAAAATAGAAAGAACAGCTTCATCCGGAACCTGTCATTTCTCTCTTTGCAGCCCCATTGCTGCCTCCTGTTTTCATTTTCTGCATTCAATATACGCCTGTTTGTCCCTGTTTGCAATCATCAATATACTTGAAAGAGCCACAATAAAAATATTGTGGCTCCCTCTCTTTTTTCGACCTGTTTAGTTAAATCCAAAGAACTTCTGGCTGATCTTGTATCCGGCGATGGACACCTGGCGTCCGCTCTTTCCAGGAAGGTTCATGCTCTGGCCAAGGAAGCCATAGCGCAGGCGCATATACAGGAAAACGTCTTTCTTCTTCACAGATTCCCATAATTCCTTCTTCTTAGCCATATTTTCATCGGTTCCGGACTTGATGGCGAGAATGGAACAGATGACCATCATGATCTCCAGGTAACGCACCATGTAATGACGCAGCTTGTGGCTGGTGATCCTGGAATTCTCATAGTAATCCAGCATCAGCTTTGTTACCCGGATCTGCTGGTCGATACGGCCGATCATCACCGTCTCATTAACTGACTGATCGGTACGTCCGATAAAATACCGGTAAAAATTCACATCCAGATAGTACATAGTCTTCACATACGGAAGCGGCTGAAACACAAAAATATTATCTACATAGAACGTGTGCTTCGGCAGCTCAAAATTGCACTGACGCAGAAGCTCGGTCCGGTAAATGACTGAATGCATGAGAATGTACTGTCCCAGCATGAATACCTTCACATCTTTCCAGGTAAAAATCTGGTCTTTTGGCAGTGCTGTATGGTAATTCATCACCTTTTTATGCTTCGCTCCCTGCTTCTCGTAAACGAAATTGCAGATCAGCATATCCAGAGTCTGGTTGCCATAGACAAACCGTCTCAGTGTGGCAAGCACTTCTTTATAAGCGTTCTCGTCCACCCAGTCGTCACTATCTACGACCTTATAATAAATGCCCTGGGCATTCCGGAGTCCTGCGTTGACTGCCTCGCCATGTCCGCCATTTTCCTGATGGATGGCCCTGCAGATGCCCGGATAATTTTTTTCATATTCATCGGCAATCTCCGGGGTACGGTCCTTGGTGGAACCATCGTCCACGATCAGGATCTCCACTTCATCGCCGCCGGTTAGCAGGGTGTCGATGCAGTGTCTCATATAAGCTTCTGAATTATAACAGGGGATTGCTACGGATAATAACTTCACTTTTTACAGTACCTCCTTGCGTTCCTTTTTGTAACGATTCCGTGTACAGACCTGCTGAAGCGTTACTCATTTTCTAATGATGCGTGTCTGTCAGACGGCTGCTCTTTTCTATGATCCAAACCAGGATTACCAGAAGCATGATACTGACGCCCACAGTCCACTCTTTTAACTTTACCACATTTCCACCCAGAACGGAAGTTAAATTTGCAGATACGTGTACCAGCCATGGGGCGATAAAACAACCTTTCTTTTCCATGACCCAGCTAAGAAACAGACCGATCACAGCTGCATAAAGGCCCTGTACCACATTTCCATGATAAACACCGAAAGCGAGTGTCGAAATCCCGGCGGCTGTCCAGAAGGAATGAAATTGCCGCAGCTGTGAGAAACCAAAGCCCCGGAAAATCAGTTCTTCTGTCCATGGAATCACCACTCCCGCTGCCAGAATCTGAAGCCATAAGGGAGGTGCGGCGATTGCCTGGGCGGTCTGACGGTAGCCTGGGAATATGGATTTTAAATGAATCTGATCGATCAGGCCGTTGATGGACAGACTTAAAACAATTCCGAACATGGCAAGAGATATGATCTGGAAACATGACAGATGGTTTTTCCAGATCTTTTTTTCAACTGGCCCTCCCCTATGTTCTGCTTTCTTTTTTCTTATATAAAAGAACAGGAACACCGCTCCCGCCACCAGCGCCGATACGCACTGCACTGCCAGAACCTCTCCATCCTTCCACATGATCATCACCATTGTCGTAACCAGGTCATAAAACACCAGGGCTGCAAACATTTCCCAGATTCCTCTCCAACTGCCTTTTCCCATCTTGTCTCCTCTTTTTCGTTACTGTTCACGCATTGCGCAAACAGTAACGCCCTCTTTCTAATCTGCACATTTTCCTTTCCTCTATTATTGCATTTTTTCTGTAAAAATTCTATAATATTCCTAACTATGCAGACACAAATCATTCCTTCAAGGGTTACTGTTCATGCATTGCGCAAACAGCAACCTTCAAGGTTCTTACCTGCATGGACTGTATTATCACAAAATGTAACGATTCAGTACCTTCATAGTTACGAGCAAAAATCCATTCCAGATCAGCCTCGCTGATGGGATTTTTGCTTTCCGGCCTATGTGTTCTTACGGTCAGCGCAGCATGTGCGCAGACCTGCTGAATCGTTACCATAAAATTTCAGATAAGTGAGGAACCGAATATGGCAAAAAAGCGTATCGTCATGGCATTAGGCCATAATGCTCTTGGAACCAATCTTCCGGAGCAGAAAGAAGCAGCTGCAAAAACATCCAAAATGATCGCTGATTTTATCCAGGACGGCTGGCAGGTAGCTGTTGTCCACAGCAACGCACCTCAGTTAGGCATGATCCACACAGCAATGAACGAATTTGGCAAACAGCATGAAGGCTACACTTCCGCTCCTATGTCCGTCTGCTCTGCCATGAGCCAGGGCTACATCGGATATGACCTTCAGAATGCGATTCGCACCGAACTGATCCGCAGAGGCATCTACAAGCCAGTGGCCTCCATTCTGACCCAGGTAATGGTGAACCCTTACGATGAGGCGTTCTATACACCTGCCAAAGCCATCGGACGTTACATGAGTGCAGAAGATGCAAAGGCTGAAGAAGACAAGGGTAATTTTGTGGAAGAGGTTCCTGGAAAGGGCTACCGCAGGGTTGTGGCTTCCCCGAAGCCAGTTTCCATCGTGGAAGGGGATGTGATCAAGGCTGTTTTAGATGCAGATCAGATCGTGATCGCCTGTGGCGGCGGCGGAATCCCGGTGATGGAACAGGGATACCGGCTGAAAGGTGCCAGTGCGGTGATCGAGAAAGATCTCGCGGCTGGACTTCTGGCAAAGGAAGTGGACGCAGATGTCCTTCTGATCTTAACCGATGTACCGAATGTATATGTGAACTATGGAAAAGAGGACCAGAAAGCTCTGGAGACCTTAAGTGTGCAAGAAGCAGAAGAATTAATGGCAGAGGGACAGTTTGAGGCTGCAACCATGCTGCCTAAGATCGAGGCTGCCTTGGATTTCGTCACTCATGGAAATCATCGAAAGGCTGTTATCACTTCTCTGGAAAAGGCACAGGATAGTATGGCAAAGAAGGCTGGTACTGTGATCCAGTAAACTAATTTCGAATGGTCCGAAGAAAGGACATCTCCCTCATACACCGCAGACACGTTCTCGCTCAAGGGGATGTCCTTTCTCCTATTGTATTGGCAATTTAATTTTTATCGTATTTTTCAATCAGGCATTGATGTTTTTTGCTTTCCTTATCATAATTGATTCCAACCAGCAAAATAGCACCTGTATAATCCAAAATCGACTCTGGATAACGTTTGTCTTTTATCTGCTGCAGTGCTGTTTTGGCATTTTTATTCCATTTTAACTCGATTACTAATGCAGGATAGGTGCTTTTATATTCCGGTTTTGGAATAAAAACAAAGTCTGCAAATCCCAACCCAGTCGGCAGCTCTCGCACTGGTTTAAAGTAATATTGCAACGCCCCTAAATAGGCAATCGTAAGCGTACTGCTTAAAGAATTTTCATCATGATACTGAATCATCGAAGCATATTCTGAATGAATTCTGTCAATTTCTGCTGCAACTTGTCTTTCGTTCATCTCTAACGTTGCTATAAGCAGTCTTCTTGATTTCTGCTGAAACTCGATCAGTTCATCCCAATTGCTGCTTTTTACCGCTGTAATGAGTTCCTGTCTGATCTCCTCATTTGGAACAAATGCCATCTCTGTGTCTTCATTATATCCCAAATAGCCAAGATGGATCAGATAAGTCAGAACATCATCCCGATTTTGAATCTTTGCCGGATCATTTTTAAATGTTGCAGTATCAACTTTTACCTCCGATCCAGAAAGCATCTCAATGATGGCATTCTTCAACCCATCATAATTCATACAGATCAGCGGCACAATCACCTCATAAGATCCCGTTTCAGACCAGTAGCTTCTGAACTTTCCCTTCGTCATAACACTCACAACCGCTTTTGGATTATAAACCTGATAGCCATTGAGCAGATATCCGTCATACCATTTTTTTACTTTATCAAAGTCTCTGCCATATTCTCCACAGAGTTCCTTTACCTCTTCCTCAGTAAATCCGATGTAGGGTGCAAGCTCATCTGCCTGAAGCATGGTAAACTCATCAAGATTATTAACAGCCGACTGCGTTTTTTCCTTTTTAATCGGCAAAATTCCAGTAAGATATGCAAGCTGGATATATTTGGTTGGCTCCACGCCTTTAAACATACCTCTTAAAAAGTTCAAATACTCATCCTGGATTGCTTCCGTCATGGAACCATCCCGAATGATAACATCCCATTCATCAATGATAACAACAAATTTTTGTCCGGTACGTTCCTTTACCCGTGAAAGCGCATCCGGAATGGTTCCCGTGTCCTGAGTCAAAACCTCTGGATAAAGATCCCGCAGTTCATCCAGAACACTCTTTGTTATAAATGCAACCACCTTATTCGCATCATTGCAGTTCGCAAGAAACCATTGGATATCGATATGAATCACATCGTACTGATTCAGGTGTTTCTTAAAATCAATATTCCTGCTGATTGCCAACCCAGAGAACATTTTCTCAGAATCAGCGCCCTTACTGTAATACGCTGCCAGCATATTGGCCGCATAAGATTTTCCAAACCTGCGTGGACGACTGTTGCAAATATAGGCATTTGTTGTATCAAGAACACTGTTTGTATATGAAATTAAACCAGTTTTATCTACATATATTTTAGAGTTTAGAGCAACCTGAAATGCACTGCTATCCGGATTTACAAATCTTCCCATGCTTTTCAGACTCCTTTCTGGAATTGTCCTTTTTCAATCGGACATATTTCTTTTTCTATGCTTCCATCTTACCATTTACAAAATCAAATAGCAAGTTGGTTGGCAGAATTCCCATTATTATAGGCCCATTACTGCTTTCAACCCCTTTTTTTTCTATGTTTTACTCAACTTTCTCAGCGTAATACAAATCAACCATATGTGTTTAAACGAAAGAAGCCGCCGCATTTTTCATGCGGCAGCCCCTCTACCTTTTCCCTATTTTACTGCACCGTAGCAATATCGATCAGCGACAGCTCCTTCGCCCGGTTCTCCAGGCTGGTTGCCAGCGCCGCAGCGGTATCTAATGCAGTTAATACATTCACACCTGTCTCGATGGCGTTCCGACGGATCACAAATCCATCGTGGCTTCTTTCAGCTCCCTGCTGCGGGATATCGATGACAAGGTCGATCTCATGACCCAGGATCAGGTCTAACAGGTTTGGAGACTCCTGCTCGATCTTGTGAACCTCTAATGCCTTCACTCCATTATCATTTAAGACTTTCGCAGTGCCTTTCGTGGCGAAAATGCGGTAGCCCACGTTCTGGAATCTTCTGGCGATATCCACCATATCTTCCTTATCCTCGTCACGGACCGTAATGATCATGTTTTTGTGTTTTGGCAGCTTGATTCCTGCTCCCTCAAAGGCTTTGTAAAGAGCCTCATTAAAGGTCTTGGCAATACCCAGACATTCACCGGTGGACTTCATCTCCGGTCCAAGGCTGATATCAGCTCCGCGAATCTTCTCGAAGGAGAATACCGGCATCTTAATAGCGATATAGTCTGCCTTCTTCTGCAAGCCCGGTGTGTATCCCAGTTCCCGGATGGTGTGACCGCAGATCACCTGAGTAGCCAGCGGAACGATCGGGATTCCGGTTACTTTGCTGATGTATGGCACTGTTCTGGAGGAACGTGGGTTTACCTCGATGATGTAAACCTCCTCGCCTGACACGATAAACTGGATATTGATCATGCCTTTCACATGAAGGGCTCTCGCCAGTTTCTCCGTGTAGTCCACTAATTTCGCCTCGATGGACGGAGTAATGCTTGGCGCCGGATATACGGAGATACTGTCACCGGAATGAATACCGGTACGCTCGATATGCTCCATGATACCAGGAATCAGGATATCGGTGCCGTCGCAGACTGCATCTACCTCGATCTCTTTTCCTACAATATATTTATCGACCAGAATCGGATGATCCTGTGCAATCTGGTTAATAATTCCGATAAACTCATCTACATCGTGGTCATTGATGCAGATCTGCATACCCTGTCCTCCAAGAACGTAGGACGGTCTTACCAGAACCGGATAGCCCAGCTCTGCTGCTGCCTGCTTTGCCTCTTCCGCAGTAAATACCGTGTGACCTGCCGGTCTTGGAATCTGGCATTTTTCCAGAATCTTGTCAAATAATTCACGATCTTCTGCTGCATCCACATCTTCCGCTGCTGTACCAAGGATCGGAACACCCATCTTCATCAGGGCTTCTGTCAATTTGATCGCTGTCTGTCCACCGAACTGCACTACCGCGCCATCTGGTTTCTCGATATCCACAATTGACTCCACATCCTCTGCAGTCAAAGGCTCAAAATACAGCTTATCGGCAATATCGAAGTCGGTGCTGACCGTCTCCGGGTTATTATTAACGATGATCGTCTCGTAGCCTTCTTTGGAAAATGCCCATGTGCTGTGTACGGAACAGAAATCGAACTCGATACCCTGTCCAATACGGATCGGACCAGAACCAAGCACCAGTACCTTTTTCTTCCCGCTGGTCTCTGCTACCTCATTCTGGCTGCCGAAGCAGGAGTAATAATATGGAGTCTCTGCTGCGAATTCTGCCGCACAGGTATCTACCATCTTATAAGCTGCCACGATACCATTGGCTTTTCTCATTGCCTTGATCTCTTCCTGGCTCTTGCCAGTCAGTCTGGCGATCACATTATCCGGGAATTCGATCCGTTTTGCTTCTTTTAATAATTCCGGAGTCAGCGGACCGTTTTTCAGTGCTTCTTCCATCTCTACAATAATAGCCAGCTTGTCAATAAACCAGTTATCAATTTTCGTGATCTCATGGATCTTCTCATAGCTGAATCCACGGCGCAGGGCCTCAGCGATCACCCAGATCCGGCGGTCGTCTACTACCTTTAACTGGTTTGTCAGTGCTTCCTCATCCAGTTCGGAGAAATCGTAGGAAAGCAGGCAGTCTACATGCTGCTCCAGGGAACGGATGGCCTTCATCAGACCACCTTCGAAATTGGTACAGATGCTCATGACCTCACCGGTTGCCTTCATCTGGGTTCCTAATTTTCTCTCCGCGCTGATAAATTTATCAAATGGCAGTCTCGGCATTTTAACAACGCAGTAGTCCAGCATTGGCTCGAAGCTTGCATATGTCTTCTTCGTTACTGCATTTTTAATCTCATCCAGTGTATATCCTAAAGCGATCTTTGCCGCTACCTTAGCGATTGGATAGCCAGTAGCCTTGGAAGCCAGTGCGGAAGAACGGCTGACACGTGGGTTTACCTCAATGACACAGTACTCAAAGGTAGTTGGATGCAGGGCGTACTGCACATTGCAGCCTCCGGTGATACCTAATTCCGTGATGATATTTAATGCGGAAGTACGCAGCATCTGGTACTCCTTGTCCCCTAAAGTCTGGGACGGTGCCACAACGATACTATCGCCGGTATGAACGCCGACTGGGTCGATATTTTCCATGTTGCAGACGGTAATTACATTTCCCGCGCCATCACGCATTACCTCGTACTCAATCTCCTTCCAGCCTGCGATGCAACGCTCCACCAGTACCTGGCCTACGCGGGACAGACGAAGACCGTTGGATAAGATCTCCACCAGTTCTTCCTGGTCATGGGCGATTCCGCCGCCGCTGCCGCCTAAGGTGTAAGCCGGGCGCAGAACCACCGGATAACCGATGCTGTTGGTAAATTCAATACCGTCCTCCACCGTCTCTACTACCTTGGAAGGTGCCACCGGCTCACCGATCTTCTCCATGGTCTCTTTAAACTCCAGACGGTCCTCTGCCTTTTTGATGGTCTGAGCCGTGGTTCCGATCAGACGGACATTGTGCTCCTTTAAAAATCCGGCCTCTTCCAGCTCCATAGCCAGATTCAGTCCCGCCTGGCCGCCCAGGGTCGGCAGCACACTATCCGGCTTCTCTTTTAAGATCAGCTGCTCCACTACTTCCAGGGTCAGCGGCTCAATGTAGACATGATCCGCGATGTCCTTATCGGTCATAATGGTTGCCGGGTTTGAGTTTAACAGGACAACCTCGATTCCTTCTTCTTTCAGGGAACGGCACGCCTGGGTTCCCGCATAGTCAAATTCCGCAGCCTGTCCGATGACGATCGGGCCAGAGCCAAGCACCAGTACTTTTTTGATATCAGGATTCTTCGGCATTAGTCATTTACCTCCATCATCTTTAAGAATCGGTCAAACAGATAGCTGGAATCCTGCGGTCCTGGGCAGGCTTCCGGGTGGTACTGAACGGTGAAAATGTTCTTTCCTGTGTATTTTAATCCCTCATTGGTTCCGTCATTGACATTGACAAAGGCCGGAACAGCGATGTTCGGGTCCAGACTGTCCGTATCCACCGCATAGCCATGGTTCTGGGAAGAAATGTACACTCTTCCTGTGGATAAGTCTTTCACCGGATGATTTCCTCCACGGTGGCCATACTTTAATTTATAAGTATCTGCGCCTGTAGCCAGAGCCATCAGCTGATGTCCCAGGCAGATTGCGAAGATCGGAACATTCGATTCATATAATTTGCGGATCTCTTTGATGATCTCCACATTTTCCTTTGGATCTCCAGGGCCGTTGGATAACATGATTCCATCCGGATTGGTCTTTAAAATGTCCTCTGCTTTTGTGTCACACGGATATACCGTCACCTCACATCCCCGTTCGATCAGGGACTGGGCGATATTTTTCTTCGCTCCCAGATCTAAGAGTGCTACCTTTTTGCCCTCTCCCTCTCTGGTCTTTAAGCTCTCCGGCTTTTCTGCTGTTCTTACAGAAATCGTCTCTGCCGCCGGATCGGTCGGATTTAAGACATAAGCTTCCTTACAGGAGGTTGCTTTTACCACACCTTTTACCGTGTACTGTTTCATACGGCTGATCGGTTCTGACAGATCTTCATACACCTTGGTGGTGATCATGCCATTCATGGTTCCTTTTTCTCTTAAAATTTTTGTAAGGGCTCTTGTATCGATACCACTGATACCTGGAATATGATTGCTTTCTAAGAAATGCTGGATGGTATCCTCGCTTCTGAAATTGCTGGGGATTCTAGATAATTCTCTGACAATATAGCCATCTGGCCACGGTTTTAAAGATTCCATATCTTCATGACAAATACCATAATTACCAATTAAAGGATAGGTCATCACCACTGCCTGTCCCGCATAGGACGGATCGGTGAGGACCTCCAGATAACCGGTCATTGAGGTATTAAATACGATTTCGCTGATCACTTCTTTCGGATAACCAATACTTGTTCCTTCAAATACGGTCCCGTCTTCCAGAATCAGAAATGCTTTCATAGGGGGCTCCATTCCTTTCTTTTGTTGTGAGATTGCATCAAGGCATTTTGGCCTAAATTGATAGCATTATACATGATGATTCATATTTTTTCAACCACTTTTTCAAAAAAAATTGTTTTTAATTTTGTACCATATCTGGCATATTTTCCCCTGCTTCCTGATAACCTATATCAATCACCATGATCCGGCCAGTCTGTGCCCTCGGAGAATCCCTGAATTTCTCTCCAGAATGAAACGGGAGCGCACCTGGATCCATTTCCATGTCCAGAAAGGAGCTTTCTCATGAATCATCTCGTATCTTCCTGTTCCACCGACCTTACCAGCCGCGGAAGCCTTCAGGTCCATGTGGTCTCCATCATCAACCATTTTCCCATCACCGGTGCCACGGTGCGGATCTCCCACACTAAGCGTCCCGCACAGACCATCGAAGAGGTCTCCACCAATCTTTCTGGTCAGACACCCCAGATAGCCCTGGACGCACCGGAGCTCTCTTACAGCCTGGTCCCAGGAAGCCCCATGCCTTACGCTCCTTATAATCTGGAGATCACAGCCCCAGGCTTTAAGCCAAGACAGATCTCCGGCACAGAAATTCTCCCGGACTCCCTTGCCATTCAGCCGGTAGCTTTAGAGCCTGAGGAGGACTCAGAACCACTTCCAGACCCTGTAGTCATCCCGGAACATACCTTATATGGCAATTATCCTCCAAAAATCGCAGAAACTGAGGTAAAGCCCGTCCATGAATCCGGTGAAATCGTCTTAAGCCGGGTGGTGGTTCCCCAGACCATTGTTGTCCACGATGGTGTCCCCTCTGACCGCTCCGCCAAGGACTATTACGTTCCTTATCGTGATTATATCAAAAATGTAGCCTCCAGCGAGATCTATGCCACCTGGCCCCAGGCTTCTATCACTGCCAATGTGTTAGCCATCATGTCCTTCACCCTGAACCGGGTCTACACCGAGTGGTACCGGAACCAGGGATATGATTTCACCATCACTTCTTCCACCGCCTTTGACCACAAATGGATCTATGGACGGAATATTTTTGAGAGCATTTCTCTGACCGTGGATGAAATCTTTGATAATTATTTATCAAGACCGGATGTGAAACAGCCGATTTTAACCCAATACTGTGATGGGCGGCAGGTTAGCTGTCCAAACTGGATGACACAATGGGGTTCCTGCTCCCTGGGTGAGCGCGGTTACAGCCCCATTGAGATCCTGCGCCATTACTACGGCTCCAGCATCTACATCAACACTGCAGAGCAGATCTCCGGCATTCCTGCCTCCTGGCCAGGTTATGATCTGACTCTTGGTTCCTCTGGAGACAAAGTGCGGCAGCTGCAGGAGCAGTTGGATGCCATCGCTTCTGTCTACACTGCAATCCCAAGAGTCGCCGCTGATGGCTTCTACGGTCCTGCAACTGCCGCCGCCGTGTCAGAATTCCAGTCCATTTTCGGGTTGCCCCAGACAGGTGTGGTGGATTTCCGCACCTGGTATAAGATTTCCCACATTTATGTGGGGATTACAAGGATCGCGGAGTTGACATAATATTTTTGTTATAACACCGCTGCCTTCTTCACCATCACCGTACTATACCCATACTCCCGCAGTTTCTTCTCCATGGCCACCGCATGATCCAGATTCAGGAATGCGCCGACCCGCACCTTATAAAGCCCATCCTCGTACACTAAAAATGCCGGGAATCCCTGGGATTTTAACTGGGTCAGCTGCTGGGTAGCCAGCTCCTGATTCCGGTAAGCGCCTGTCTGGATCTGATAATATTCCGGCTTCATGGCCTCCTCTTCCTCCAGGGCCTTCTGAATTCCATCAGCGATAGCCTGGGCAATGGCGGTGAAATTCTGGTCAAACAGCCGGTTATCTGCCTCATTGTCAATAAACCCAGCTTCCACTAATACGGCTGGCATCCGGGTCCTTTTCAGCACTACCAGCCCCGGTCTCTCGATCACGCCCAGATCCGCAAATCCGGCTCCCTTTAATTCTTCATTGATATTTCTCGCCAGCACTGCCGCTGCCCCTGTATTTTCATACACCAGGCTCTCGATTCCTGAAGCCGTCCCAGGCACCGGCATAGCGTTCCGGTGAAATGAAACAAAAAAATCCGCATCCGAGCGATTGGCCATCTCCGCCTTCTCAAAAGGCGTCTGATACACATCGCTGGTGCGGGTGTAAATTACGGGAATCCCTTTCTGTTCCAGTATATTTCCAACAGCAAGAGCCAGATTTAAATTGTCATTTTTCTCCTGACGTCCATAATATGATGCGCCAGGGTCCCAGCCTCCGTGACCGGCATCCAGCATAACCACATAAGACATAACATACCTCGTTTTGTTTTCTCTTATTATCCTATGCGGATGCCGCCACTTAGGCTACTTTTACGCCATCCTCCGGTAATCCTGTTTCCAGGCTTCCACCTGTCTGGCGGCTTCTTTCATTCTCGTTTCCGGATCACCGGCAAAAAGCTGCTCCAGTTCCTTTAGCTTCTCACAGTTTTCTGCCTCTTTTTCCTTTTCTTTGATCTCCTGGTCCCAGATCTCCCGTTTTTCAGGTGTCACCAGAGCCTCATAACGATCCTTCAACCGGCTTCCGGGATTTAAGCAGGTGATCTGATACATGGATTCCAGGATCTTTTCCTGCTTCAGCCGCAGAAACGCCTTCTCAAAGGCATCCATGGCTTTGCCAAACTGGAAGATCCGGGTATAGCAGACAGCCAGGTTGTTCCAGACCCGTCCCAAAAATTTGTCGTCACATTTCATATGATCGGACATCTCCAGGATCTTCTGGTAAATATCAATAGCCTTTCCGTATTGCCGGAATCCGAACAGACAGTCGCCCTTTTTCTTCTCATATTCCAGTGTAGGCAATTTTCGTAAGCTGACCAACTGCTGGCGGAAACGACTGATCTCTAAGCTGCTGTAATAGTCACAGTCCTGCATAAACATGATCAGGGCATCGTCCGGATTCTCGCCGCTGCGGATCCATTTCTCCATCCGGCCTGCGGTAGCTCCCATGCCTAACTCTTCCCGGATAAAATCCATCAGATCCTGTCCCATCAGATCATCGATCAATAACAATGGATGATGGTAAAAAGCATAGCAAAGCTCCTGTGACGATCCCACGCGGATTCCCAGACTCTCAATGAAAAATGGATGGGAAACCCGCTCTCTCCTGCATAAAATCACACTCATAACGTAACCTCTTGACGGATGGAAGCACCGGTTGACGGGTAAAACTCTCCAAAGCCCTTATCCTTCACTACAACTACCATGGTGCGTTCATCTAAAAATCCAATCTGCACAGACACCCGGACGCTCTTATCATCCCGTACCGGAAATCCCTCCAGCTCTAATTTCACCATTCTTCTCTTCCGTACATCCTGCGGAAGAATGGAAAACTCAATATAATTCTGATCTTCCAGGATCAGTTCCACTTCACTTCTGGAATCATACCAGCTATCTCCTGCTGCCGCTAAAACCAGCTGTTTTTCTTTATCCTGATGCTGCACCTTTACCGCCACAGTGGTATTCAACCGGCCGTCACAGATCATGGTGTACGGATAAGCAGTCTTATCCCTGGTCAGATCCACTGCCTTGCAGGCCGCGCCCTGGGCAAATAGAACCGTCTCCACAAAGACTCTCCGGCGGTTACACAGCATCTTCATGAACTCGCCAGCCCACTGCTGGGTCTCAAAACCTTTGCCCGTTAAAAATACGGAAGAAAACAGCTTCTTCTCTAAAAGCCGCTCTCCACAGCTGCATAAGATCTTATCCGCCAGCTTTACGCCCTGCGGTGCGGACAAAATATCCAGAGCAAAGCCTTCTTCTAACTTCTCCCGCTCCGCCACAGCCGTCACCTGGCCCATATTTTTCTGTACTTTCATCTCATAATAGCACAGACATTTCTCGGAAAGATCAAATAATCCCACATGGTTGCTCCACACATCCCTGGTCTGGCTCAGCACAAAATACATGAACGCCTCTGTGTGGCTGATCACATGAACATGAGCTCTTGGAATCTTTAACTGGTCTGCGCAATACATCAGACCGTCCATCAGCCGTGCCTTCATCTTCGGGACTGTAATCACCAGTTCTTTTACCATAGAACCGTCTACCGTCTTTCCTTCTTCCAATGGCAGCGAAAACACCTGTTCCAAAAAACATTTTAACAGATCCACTGCCCGGTACTTCACCCCATAGATCGTGTCAGATCCGTCCTGCAGTACCAGCCGGATCAATTTATCCGTCACGGATCCCTCTCCAGCCAGAGCTGTGGCATAAGCTGTTTCCCCGATCAGCCATCCGCCGTCCTTCTGTCTGCAGACTGCCGTTGGAAGAGTCCAGTTTTCTTCCCGCCCCCAACAGCTCAGTTGTGTGTATCCATCACACAAATCCAATCCTAATATCAGTCCATCCATCGATGTTCCCCTCGTTTACTACTTCTCTATATCAACTCAAACACATGTTCAATGACAGCAGTTTTTTTCACATATGTTTCCATGGCCCTTTTTAGTCCCTCTTCTTCTTTCAGGTTTAAGCACATGGACATTTCATTAAGCAGATGAAACCTGCTCTCTTTTTCTTCTTCCACCTGTCGGTTTCCTCTGACAGTCCCTTCTGTTACCAGAACCTTCTGTTCGCCTTTCAGCTCATAGACCCGGTATTCCAGCTTTTCACCATCAAACAACACCTTCTGGCGGACAAAAATCCCCTGGTACACCCGTTTCATGCTGTCCCCGTGGAATTCCTTCTCCTGCGGCAGGATCCGGATCTGAAGATCCACTCTGGAATCCTTCTGTCCCACATACTGGATCATAGCTTTGTCCATAATATCCTCAGGAATCCGCACATGGCGGCCCAGATCCTTAAAATACGGGAATACCATACCGTCTGCCAGCAGAATATCCACGATTTTCTGGCACAGAGTCCTTCTCTCTCCATCTAACCGCTCCAGTCCGGCATAATACCGGCTCAAGGCCAGCAGATAAATGGTAGACAGCTTCTCCTTCTCCGCGGTACGGTAAACCATACTCTCTAAATACCGGAATACTTCATCATCCGCAGGAACATCATATAAGAAATACTGGGCGCTTTTCAGGGTAAAATATGCCTTTACCAACAGATCGCTGGTCTTTTTCCGCTTCATATACAGAGAAAATACCCGGTCGATCTGGTCTGTCTTTCCAGAGAACATCATCTGCGCCAGAAGACGTTCTTCCATATCATAAGTTTCCACTCTGGACCCCACGGCTTTTGCCAGGATCTGGTACATCTGCCTGGAAGTTCCATTGTAATGCTCACACAGGTAATCTAACACTACCCGGTCTGTATATCCCTTTTTAAATGCCAGAAATCCCCAGTTCAGCAGCTGGTCATCCTGGTCATACATCTGTTCTAAGATCATGCGGCTGCAGATCCGCAGGTAATTCTCCGGCTCGATCTTGCAGTAATACCGCTTTAGCAGACCATAAGCCTCTTTCATATAACTGCGGCTGATCATGGCGTCGCAGAGTTCCTTCCTCTGATCCACATTCAACAGCTCCGGATCAATATCCAGCAGAAAACGCAGCGGCTCTTCTTCCTTCTCGCTTCCCGCCTGTCTGGTACAGTAATCAATGATCCGTCCAGTCAACAGTTCCTTATATAATGGGTGGATCTCTAAACGCATCATGGTCCGTTCCATGATCAGGATTTCTTTTTCATCCGGAAATGATCGTTTCGCCGCTTCCCTGCAGGCCTCTAACAGAAGCATCCCATGTTCCGGGTACACTTCAAAGCACCGTTTTTCCAGCTCCGGCCGGTTCAGAACCGGGGTACTGGTGTAAGAAATATCTCCGTACCGGTTGCCATATTCATCCTGAAACAGAATACAGCTCTGCCCGGAATACAGAGGCACATAAGCCACTCCATCCACCATCTGGAAACAATGCTCTTCCATCAGCTCTTCATAACGGACCACCACCTGGCGCATCCGTTTCTCTCCCGTCTCGATCCGACAGGACTTTAAAATCGATGGCAGCACCTTCGCAATCGCCACATCGACCATATCTTCATAGATCACCGCATCATAGATCCTTGATAAAGGCCGGCTGATCCGCCCCTTTAAGATCTGTTCTGTACCGAAGCGGCTGATCTCTTTCTGGTATTCCCGGTAAAGCGGGTCTTCCTGATCCATATAGGTCACCAGATTCGCGTATAACACTGCCCTGGTATCCTCATCCAGTACCGTCTGATAAGAAAAATACAGAAGTACTTCCTTCGGAAGCAGCTTTCCATAATCTTCTGGAAGGGAATACAGAAAGTATTCATAAAGCTTCGTCAGGCTTAACTGCTCTCCCAGCGCCTTCTCATACCAGACAAAATCTTCCTTCGTCCGACAGTCACCTCGAATCATCAGGCTGCAGATTGCCTCCAGGATCTCTGTTCTCGGATACTGACTGTAAAACTGCTTCAGCAGACGCAGAGCCAGCTCCTGTTCCCTTTTCCCTGCTGCCGCCAGTCTCGCAGCCTTCACTGCCAGTTCTTCACTGACAGCGGATTTACGGATGCCGTAATTTAACACCTGCAATTCAAAAGCCCCTGCTCCGTAGAGATACTGGGGCGATCCATTCCACAGATTCAAAGCCTGCTGATATAAAAATGGGCTTCTGCATCCTTCACTGTATAACACCTTCATGCGGGTCAGCATTTCCCCCGGATTCTCTTCCCAGACCTCTTCCCAGCATCTGCCGTACAGCACAAACATCAGATAATCGGCGCTGCCTTCTTCCACATACTTGCTGATCAGCCGTTTTAAGGATTCTTCCCTCTCCCGATCCGGCTGAAGCTTTAACAGTACATACTGGAACAGACAGTAATAAGATGGATAACGGCTCCTCTGTTCCAGAATCTGCTCTTTGCACTCTTTCAGGCAAGCCATCGCTTCTTCCCTGCGCCCGGTCAGCTCATAAAGCTCCGCACCTGCCAGGGAAAGCTCCATAGATGGACCATATACCAGGCGTACCTGGTCCAGCTCCTCTAACATGCGGCATTTCAGGGAACGTCTTTCGCCTTTCTTTTCCCCGCACAGGCTCTCGTAATCCAGACGCAGTTTGAAATACCCGGCTAACACATCCAGCCCGGATGCGTGTTTCTTCTCTTCTTCCCTGCGCACCGCTAAAATGGACGAAGCCTCAGCTTCCACCACCAGCTGTTCATAAGCGCTCTCAAAGATCAGACGTCCAAAATTTCGTCCTCCATGAAGCCCATCCGGGCTGATCCGGTAGGAAAAATGACAGATATCATCCTCAAAATCTTCCGGAGCAATGGTCTTTTTCATGGTCTGGATAAAATTCCCTTCGATCCGCACCGTAATCGGCAGATATCCCCAGCCATGTTTCCGGATCACCACCTGATCTTCCACCACGCCGTCTAAAGCCTGATATTCCCGGCTTCGGGAACCCTCTAACTCCAGCCGCACCGGCTCCTTCTGATCCATCGCGATCAAAAACTGCTCCAGCTGTCCATAGCGGTCACCATGTCCGATCAGACTGTCATACACTGCCCGTATATGCAGATCCTGCATAAATGGAACCCTTGTAAAATCCCGATATTCAAAAATCCGCATGGCCATGTCAAAATCTTCTCTGGCCATATCGCCAAAATCACTGACCTTTTTCAAACGGTCCAGTGTTTTGCCAGAGGCGCTGTTCTGGACACGAAAAGAATAAGGAATCTCCTTTTCTCCACCGTTGGTTACCAGATAAAAAGATCCCTCAATTTGATCACCATATTCTAATTTATTTCCATCAATCTCATAGGTAATGCGGTTACGAAAGCCCCCAAAGGATCCCGTAAGCGCCCGGACTCTTAAATTTGACGAATAAACCAGTCCCTTGATGTGAAGACCATTCCCGCTGGTAACAAAAAAGTCCTTTCTTGTCACTTCATCTGCAGGAATCTCCTCTTCCATCCGCTCTGGCCAAATCGTCAATGCCGGAGTTTCCATGTCGATAATTCCTTTTGCCAGTCGGTTTATCCGCTCTCTCATGTTTCTCTCACTCACTTCATTGGTCACTTATTAGGTATATTCTAACACATTTTCCCTTGATTTACTATCCTAAAATTGGTATGATAAGAGAAAGATTGTAAATGGAGCGTAAAGATGTTGTCAGAACCCAAAACTTTATACAAACTCATGAATTTATATATGTTAAAGCAGGTGAATTTTCCCCTGACCAACTCCCAGTTGACAGATTTCTTCCTGCAGCACGAATATACTTCCTATTTCGCCCTGCAGCAGGTGTTAAATGAACTGTTGGAAGCTGGTCTGATCCGGGTACATACCAATCATAACATGAGCCGGTATGAGATCACCAAAGAGGGCGAAGACACATTAGAATTTTTTGGTAAGAATATTTCTCCGGCCATTATCGATGATATGGATCAGTACTTAAAAGAAAACCGGTTCCGTATCCGCAACGAGGCCGGTATTATTTCCGATTTTTACAAATCCACCAACCAGGATTATATCGTTCACTGTGAGGTACGGGAAGGCAAGACAGTTCTCCTGGATTTAAGCATCTCCGTTCCAGACCGTGATCAGGCAGAGTCCATGTGCAGCCAGTGGGAAAAGAAAAACCAGGAAATCTACGCTTATGTGATGAAAACCCTGATGAGTGATTCATAGACCGAACAGTTACGATTGAATAATTACGGAGGAACACCATATGGAAACCATCAAAAGCTGGTATCACCGGATCGATGTCCAGGTCGATCGCCTGATCCGTCAATACAAACGAAAAAAGTTCTTGCTGAAAGCAAAGGTATTTCTGTTGTTCGTCCTTCCGGTTCTGATCCTGCTGATCGGCGTCAAAGCAGCCAAAACCTGGATGCGGATCAAGGTCCGCGGCATTGCCACAGCATCCCCATCCCCGAAGCTTCTTCCGGTTCATCAGGAGACCGTGCCAAACCAGTATGTGACACCAGAACCTGTTGGAAAACCAGTAGCTGAAGATGCCCGAACGAAATAGAATCCTGTTCGCAGGATTCTCCGTCTGCAGCGGGTCGCTTTAGCGACACTCTTCCACTCCGCCGCAGTATGATCCCGCGGAGCGTTTTTTTTGTGTCATAGGGCGAAGTTTCCTATGACATGAAAAATGAGTGATGTCTGCCATCCTGGTAGATTCATCACTCATTTCTTGTTCAGCGCAGCAAGTGTACAGACCTGCTGAACCATCACAGCACCTCTCACTTTCTGCTTGTACTTGTAGTATTTGTGGTATTTGTAGAATTTGCGTTTCTTGCAGAGTTCGTGGTTCTTGTTGTGCTCGTAGTTTTTCTACTTCCTTCCATACTTCCCGGTCCGACACTGCCTTTCACAGTTCCATTTCCCTCTTCATCAAACCGGTAACGCTCGCCCTCAATGATCACGGAACGATTTTTTACCATGGCATAGTTTTCAAAGTAGTACTCTGTCCCATTGATCTCTCTCCAGCCATCTGCTAAAAAAGCATCTTCATAATTCTCAAAGGAAAATTCAATGCAGACACTTCCTTTAATTCCATTTACCTTGCCCTTGTTTGTGCACCTCCACATGGTGCGGTTCTGGAAATTGTTGGACATGCCCTGGCGGTTGTACCAGACATCATAAGGAACCTTTTTGGCATTGATCTGCTTTGTCAGGCTCTCATAATCTCCAAACACCACGACACGATAGCCTGCGCCTTCGATCTCCTCGCAGAAGGTTCTCACCAGCTCTGTCTGTTGTTCTCTGGTCAGCTTTTTCTCCAGTTCACCAGCTGCATCCAGATCATAACTGATAGGATAGGAAACCTTGTAGTCTTTGACGATATCCAGCACATACTGAGCTTCTTTTTTCACTTCCTGTACGGTTGTGGCATTGCTGTAAAAGCAGACCCCGGTCTTGATTCCGGCTTCGTCTGCGTCCTTCATATTCTGATCAAAATATGGATCTTTATCTTCATAATATCCCAAACGTACCATGGCGAAGGAAATCTCATCGTCCGCCACCTGCTTCCAGTCAATTTCGCCTTTCAGATTCTGATATTTGGATACGGTGATCCCTTTTTCCACTGCGTCCTCGATTACGGTTTTTCCATCCGCGGAAATCCACTTGCCATTGATATTGCTCCATGGCGTAAATGCAAAGCTCTCCGTTGCAGCACCCAGGGAAACCAATGCAGCCATCAGTAACGCAGTCACTTTCTCTCTCGTCTTGATCCTCATCATTCCTCTTTCCGAAAACGGCGGATCTCCTCTGCCAAAAGTTTTGTATTCTGGATCATAGAATCAAACACGCCGTAATGATACAGATTTAATATAAACATCCCAATGGGGACTGCCAGGATCATTCCTGATATTCCTTTTATTTTAAACCCTAAATACAAAAAAATCAATGATAAAAGCGGAGGCAGTCCGATGGAGTCTCCCACGATCTTCGGCTGCACCACCTGTCTCACTGCCTGGGTCAGCACATAGATCACTACCAGTCCGATGGCAAATGTCCACTCACCTGACAGGAGTTTTATCAGCGCCCAGGGGAAAAGCACGGTTCCTGTCCCAAAAACCGGAAGAAAATCCAGCAACGCGATCAAAAGCGCAAACAGGATTCCATATCTGACTCCTAAAATCACCAGACCCACCGCCAGAATGACTGCCACTACGAACATGATTTTAAATTGTGCCAGAAAATAACCGCCGATCAGGGTTTTGATATCTTTTTTCAAAAACTCGACGTAGTTTTGCATTCCCTTCGGCAGATGCTTCTTCCCCCATGCCATGATCTTATCCCGCTCAATAATAAAAAAATACGAGGATAAGATCACCACCACAGAGTAGACCAGCGCCGCCGGGATTCCTTTGGCCACATTGCCTGCCACTGTAACAGTCGGTGTCGCTAACTTTTCTACCAGACTTCCAGCCAAAGCGCCAAGATTGGAATTGGTGCGGTTAACCGCCTCCTGAACTGCCGTTGGCATCCTCTCCAGGATCACAGAAAAACCGGCAAAGGCCCCCTGCAGCTCTGTTTTCCATGCCTCATATAGCTGTGGCAGCTCCCGGCAGAACATCATGACACCCAGGATCAGTCTGGAAACCAGGAAATAGAGCAGCCAGATCACTCCTGCCAGAACCACTATCACGATCACCGCAGAACTATGCTTCCGCACCAGCTTCAGTCTTTTTTCCAAAAATTTTACCAGTGGATTGCAGATCAGGGCAATACACCAGCCTACTACAAATGGCATAAAAAATCTCAAAAGCCATGGTCCCAGGGTACAGACCAGCACAATCGTACCTGCCGGGATCAGAATGTTCAATATAATGCGGAAAATCCGCTTTCCATCTTCCATAAGGTTCACCAGCTTTCTATCGAAAGACCTTCACCCTGCTTTTTCAATTCCCCTCAAGCAAAATGCCTACACCAGACCGTACTCTTCTGCCACTTTCTTGAAGGCCGGAAGCGAGCGCTCAATCTGCTCATAAGAAACGCAGTAAGCGATCCGGACATAACCAGGGCATGCAAAGGAACTGCCCGGAACAACCAGAATGTTGTATTTCTTACATACCTCGCAGAATTCTTTCTCATTCTCTACCGGAGATTTCACAAACAGGTAAAATGCGCCCTGGGGCTTGATACAGGAAAATCCGTACTCACAGAGGGAAGAATACAAAAGATTCCGGTTCCGGTCATAAGCCTCTAAATTCACCTTCTCATGAATACAACGCTTAATGACCCTCTGCATCAGGGACGGAGCGTTAACACAGCCCAGAACACGGTTGGCAATGCTTGCTGCCGTAAATACCTCTTTGCTGTCAGTCAGCTCATCCGGGATCACCAGATATCCGATCCGCTCTCCCGGAAGAGACAGGCTCTTGCTGAAAGAATACCCGATCACCGTGTTTGCATAAAATTTTGTCACAAATGGGACCTCTACCCCATCATATGCCAGTTCCCGATAAGGCTCATCCGAGATCAGAACGATGCTGGTTCCAAATTCCTTCTGTTTTTTCTCCAGGATATCGGATATGTTTTCCAGAGTTTCTCTGGAATATACCACACCGGATGGATTATTTGGCGTATTGATGATCACCGCCTTTGTCTTTTCGTTGATCTTCTCCTCAAATTCCTTTAAGTTTGGCTGGAAAGTCTCCGTATTCGGAGAGATTACCACCAGCTCTCCATCATAATTGCGTACATATCCACCATATTCCAGGAAATACGGTGCAAAGGTGATCACCTGGTCACCAGGATTTAAGAGCGTCTTTAAAATCACATTCAGTCCACTGGCTGCACCTACGGTCATCAAGATATTACCGACAGTAAAAGAAGTGCCGAATCTCTCATTCAGTGACTGAGCCACAGTCTCCCGCACATCCTCATATCCGGCATTGCTCATGTAACCATGGACCATATTGGAATCTTCCTCCGTGATCACATCCATGATGGCCTGATTTACCGCCTCCGGCGCTGGAACATTCGGATTACCAAGACTGAAATCAAAAACCTTGTCTCTTCCATAAATCTTAGCTAAACGGTTGCCTTCCTCAAACATGGTACGGATCGCAGAATTATTCATTACTAACGGTTTCATTCTCTCAGATATCATCTTTATCCACTCCTTTATGTTATCCCATACGCCATTTCTTATCCGCCCTGCAAAAACAGCTTGGTTTAAGACTAACGCCCAGGAAGTATACTCACATTTTTTTGATTCCGTTAACGCCTGCTAACAGAACAATAAAACGTTAAAACTGCTGTCACCAGAAAATAAAACCAGGTGGTCGGATTGCTGAACCAGGTGGTAAAAAAAGATAGCATCATATAAATAGCCATCTGCCCATAGAACAGATACCCCATGGGATTTTTCATCTCACGCAGCTTTTCCACAAGGAAAAAGCACACTGCCCCAAGAATACAGGCAAATACCAATACTCCGATGATACCGAAATCATAATAGACATCATAGATCAGGGTCACTGTAGTCAGTTCCGTCTTATCCACATAAATCGGGAAGCTGACCAGATACGGATAGAGAAATTTCAGTCCTGTCAGAGCCCATACCGGAAACAGCATCCGGATTCCCCAGGTATGCGCGGGCAGAGCCTTCACCAGACAGTCAAAATTCTCATAATTATTGGCAATATAAATATATGGCTGAGAGACAAAGATCGGCATACGGCTGTTCTTCATCTCGAATATTCCATTTAAATAAGTCACATCATGGCTTCTGGCAACTGTCAGAAGCACATAGCATGGGATCAACGCCACCACAGCCACCACAAACAGCCACGGAGACACGTTCTTCTGGCTGGCGCAGAACGTAAATACCGCCAGAATCACCGCAAATACCAATTGGAACCTAGATACACACAGGATCGGAATGGCAATGGAAACCAGGGCACAAAGCACGATCAGTCCATTTTTCCTGCCGCTCCGGCTGCCTCCCTGTTCAAAATACAGTACCGTCATAGCCGGTATCAGCACACAGGACACCGTCACATAATGAAGTCCTGTCATATGAAACGCGGAATAGGCATGGGGAACGCCACGTACCAGGACCGGGATAAATCCCAACACCGCCGCCTCTGTCACAAAGGCTGCTGCTGAAATAACCGTCAGCCCTACAATACAGAAAAAAAGAGGACGCACGGTACTTCTCTGTCTGTATCTGTTCATGGTGAACCGCTCATTTCCTCCCATCAACCGGTCTAAGACCTCGAATGTGATCCAAAATCCCACAAGGGCAAGGAAAAAACAGATCCAGGTCTGAAGCGCCCAGTCTGTCTGAAGCTTTGAAAGCTTCAGACAGGCAGCCCCCTGACCTCCAACCCAGAAGCAGGAAAACAGCCCCCGCAAATGGATCAGATTCCCGGATCTACGGTAATCATAAGCATATAGATATCCGGCCGCCAGGAAAAGCGCCGCTCCAGACAGATAATACAGTCCGAAGCGGGCAAATATCCAGCTGGCCGCATAACAGATCAGATAAACTATCATACGTCCTATCCTTTATTGATATAACAGATTCCCCCATCCTCCGGCAGAACCGTTATCATTTTATAACTTAAATTTACTGATTGATGAAGTCCCTCATGAAATTCTCAATCTCTTTTGCGCTGACAAAGCTCATAGCCTTATCCGCAACCGCCTGAAGCTCTGCTTCACTGTATCCGGTGATCATCTTTCTTGCTTTTAAGATGGCGGATGAACTCATACTAAACTCATTTAAGCCAAATGCCAGCAGAAGCGGAATCATCATCGGATCACTTGCTGCCTCACCGCACATACCAACCATAATGCCTGCCTCACGGCCACACTTAATAATATTGCGGATGCTTCTTAATACTGCAGGGTTGAAGGTGGAATACAGATAAGATACCTTCTCATTGCCACGGTCAACAGACATGGTGTACTGGGTCAGATCGTTAGTTCCGATACTGAAGAAATCAACCTCTTTGGCAAATACATCTGCCATCAGAGATGCAGCCGCAGTCTCTACCATGATACCAACCTTGATCTCCTTGTTGTAAGCAATCCCCTTCTCGTCCAGTTCTTTCTTGATCTCCTCGATCAATGCCTTTGCCTCACGGATCTCCTCGATACAGGTTACCATCGGGATCATGATCTTAATCTGACCAAATGCGCTGGCACGAAGCAATGCGCGCAGCTGTGGACGATACACATCATCCTTGCGGTCCAGACAGAAACGGATGGCGCGATAGCCTAAAAATGGGTTCTCGTCCTTCTGTAAGCCCATATATGGGATCTCTTTATCACCACCGATATCCAGGGTACGGATGATCACTGGCCTGCCATTCAGGGCAATCGCTACTTTCTTATATGCCTCAAACTGTTCTTCCTCAGTCGGCATTGCAGTACGATCCATGAATAAGAACTCGGTACGGAACAGGCCAACGCCCTCTCCGTCATACTGAAGCACCTTCTCTACATCATCCGGATTGCCAATATTAGCAACCAGCTCGATCTCCACACCATCCCTGGTTACGGTTGGTTTTCCGATATACTGCTCTAATTCCTTCTTTTCTTTCAAAAACTGGTCTCTCTTTGCGGTGTACTCTGCTTTTTCCTCTTCAGAAGGAGCTGCCAGAACCACACCTTCACTGCCGTCAACGATCATCTCTGCACCATCTTCGACCTGTCCCAGGATACCAGGAACAGCAACAACTGCCGGAATCTCCAGGGCACGCGCCAGAATTGCGCTGTGGGAGGTTCTTCCGCCCATCTCAGTTACGATACCTGCAACGTTTGCCGGATTGATCCCTGCGGTCATAGATGGTGTCAAGTCTTTTGCTACGATCACGCTGCCTTCCGGAAGCGCTGCAATATCAACAGGCTTTACTCCCTGCAGAACCTGCTGGAGTCTTACCTTAATATCCCTCATATCTGTGGCTCTCTGCTGCATCAGCTCGTCATCCATGGATGCGAACATATCTGCGTACATCGTGCAGACAGTCTCAATAGCGAATTCACTGCATACATTATCTCCAGTGATCGCACTCTCAATCTCATTGGTCAGCATCGGGTCATTTAACAGCATCAGGTGTCCCTGCATGATCTCTGCCTCTTTCTCTCCTACTCTTGTTGCCAGATCTGCTGCCAACGTCTCCGTCTGTGCAATCGTCTCAGCCAACGCTCCCTTAAAACGCTCTACCTCAGCTGCTCCATCGATAACCTTCTCTGGACGGATCACCAGCTCGTTTTCTTTAATGATGGCTGCTTTACCAATGCCAATTCCTGCGGATGCATTTGTTCCCTTAAACATAATGCTTTCTCCTCCTTACATAAGATAAATGAACTTGGTACTACTCTCCCAGGCCGTCTGAAACGACCTTGATCATGGAATCCAGGGCCTCTTTTTCATCTTCTCCCTCACAGATGAATGTAATCTCATCTCCACATTTCACGCAGGCTCCCAGCACGCTCAGCACACTTTTTGCATTAGCGGTAGTATCCCGCACCTGAAAATGGATCTTTGATTTAAATTGAATTGCTTTATTGCAAAGAACCCCGGCGGGTCTTAAATGAAGACCCGTCAGATTCCTGATCTCTACGTTGGCTTTTACCATATGCTGTCCTCTCAATCTTCTGATTTGCCTTTTTACAATTCCGTATTTTTACTGCTCATTTCTGCCTTCTGCCTGTGTTTCTCCGGAAGACTCTGTATGATCAGCACTATCCGCCATTTTATCCACCACATGAACGGTGATTGGATCATATTTCACCAGTTCATAACCATCATCCAGCTGAATATCAAATCCAGCCTGATGATCACCTGGTCCTAATTCCGTGACATCCAGGCTCAGCTCAATGTCCTTCTCCTGCAGACGGTCCAGATCCTCTTTCAGCCCCTGGATCTCCAGCATCACATGATCCGCATCGAAAGAATAGGAATAATTTTCCCGTTCTCCCTCGAATTTCACATTCAGGACATTATAAGAAATCGTCCGTTTTTTCAACTGCTCCACCTTTAGCGTCACATGAACTACTGAGTCCGTATCACCTGCAATGGTGATATTATCAGGAAGCAGTTCCTTCAGATCGACATCAACCTGTACATCAGAAGTAGCTCCATCAATACTTAAATATTCTTTTGGAATCGTCAGCGTACTCATAGATGCCAGCGCAGATTTTAATCCCTCCACATCAACGCTCTTCTTGCTGCACTCCACACCGGTAAACCGATATCCATCTTCTACTTTTCCATCTACCTGGAAATCCAGCGCCAGATTCTTCACTTTCAGAACCGTCATCGAATAATTCACTTCTGTCAGATTCAGCTCTGCCTGTTCTCCGGCAAGATTTAACTTATTACCATTGGCATCATAGAAATAAACCGGAGTTGTTCCTTCCATATCAGAATTTGCACCTTCCACATTCAATTCTACACCAACGGAGCTGATCTGTCCAATGACAGACTCCGCGCCTGTTACATATACATACTCCGGATTCAGAGCCACATCACCAGTTACATATCCCTCTTCTTCCTGTCCAATGGTATTCACTGTCAGATAAAAGCGCTTCTTCTGAAGCGGTTCGGTCTCCACACGGACTACTCCTGGTTTTGCCACCGGAGTTCCCTCGATCATCGCTTTCACATTCCGGTCGTTGACCTCGATTTTCACCGGAACAGATCCCGTCACATCATACATCTCCGCCAGATCCGCATATACATAAAAATCGCTGGCCGAGATCTTATACCGGTCTCTGATCCGGACTTCATAACTGATCGTCACTGTCTTTTTACCTATAATCTCATAGGTCAGATTGGATTTCTCCAACACCTCTGCATTGATCATATCCACGGTGACCTCCTGGCTGTCAGAAACCAGTGGGTTGGACACATTCACCATGATCAGCCACATAAATACCGCAATGACCACAGACAGGATCTTCAGTCCAAGATTATTTGTCAGCCTTTCTTTCATTCTTCAGCCTTCCCTTCCAAATTCTGAACCTGTTGCCCTGCTCCTCCGAAGCGGCATCTCTGGATAACGCCCTGCTTAAAGTATCCGCATCTACGATCCTTGTCAGCCTGCCATTCTCCGCCAGAGAGATCCTTCCGGTCTCCTCCGATACGACGATGGTCAGACTATCTGTCACTTCACTGACGCCAACTGCAGCACGGTGTCTGGTTCCCAGATCTTTGCTGATGCTGGTATTATCTGATAAAGGAAGATAGCAGGTGGCTGCCACAACACGGTTGCCGCGAATCACAACGGCGCCATCGTGAAGGGGCGTGTTATGCTCAAAAATATTGATCAAAAGCTGGCTTGTCACCACACCATCGATCTCGATTCCCGTCCTCTCAATATCTTTCAGAGACACTTCTCTCTCGATCACCATCAGAGCACCTGTCTTTGCTTTTCCTAATTCCACAGAGGCACGGACCAGCTCACTGATGGTTTTCTCTGTAAAAGCGCTGTCACTCGGACGATTCCCTTCAAAGGAAAAAATACCGGCAATCAGGTTCTTGCTTCCCAGCTGCTCCAGTGCTTTTCGCAATTCCGGCTGGAAAATGATCACGATAGCTGTCGTAGCGATCAGCGCCGTCTTTTCCAGAATCCACAAGATTGTATATAATTTTAAGATCCATGCCATCACTGCAAATACCAGGATCACCACAATTCCCTTTAACAGAGTCCATGCCCTGGTATTCTTGATCCATACCATGATCTCATAGATCACAAACGCAAGTATCACGATCTCCAATACATTGGTTTTGGTGATCTTCGGTACAAAAGAAATCCACGCATACAATGTACCCAGAAAATCTGACATGTCCTCACCTCCCTAATCTTCTATCTTCTATCTTCGTTTCATCTGTTTTCTTCTTTTACTGCCGGACGCCGCGTTTTGGTGCTGTTGATCTTCTGCACCTTCACATCTGGTGCGGCAATGTTCATCTTCGGAACTGCTTTTACATAATAATAATAATCGTCATCTTCAAACTGTGTATATTCAGTTCTGGTGTAATCCACCGAAAAAATCATAAAATTGTAAATCCCCGCAATGGCCATGGAAACCAGCGTTCCGATCAGAAGCTGGAGGATCGGCACAGATACATCAAAGACAAAATCACCGATAAACACGACCGCTAACTGAGCCACCGCACCTGCCACGATCGCAATGATCCAGGCATAATCCACAGACAGACGCCGGATCAGATAAACGACGATCACACTGACCAGGGATGCTGCGATCATCGCCAGCATCAGACGGTTAAATATCAGACTCTTCATGATCTGCACATACTTCTGGGTAATGTCCATGGATGCGTCATTTGTCAAAATCCCTGCATTCTGCTTTACATACAGAAGGGTATAATATACAAATGTTCCACAGCCCACCGGAACCGCAGACACCGGTTTTCCGGAAAGTCCAACCAGAAGCGGAATGGCATATGGGATCTTGAAATGATAAAAAATCGGAGTCAGCAGCAGCAGACAACTGTCCCCAGGCTGAAATCCATAATACAAAATCGCGATGATCAGGAAACATACCGCCAGAATCAGGGTCAGTTCCAATGACACACTGCTCAAATGGGCAAGCACCACTGCTGCAGCCAGACATACGATCACTCCATATGGAAGGAACGCACACACTACTGCCAGACCCATCAGGATCACCGGACTGTTTAATTTTGCCATAAAGCCAATATTACCGCTGATCAAGGCAAAGGTCAGACATCCAATCAGAAACTTCACCGCCAGTGTCACATATATGCTGTATTTGCTGTAAAACTGTTTTAATTTTTCCTTTAACACCAAAAGCGCGATCATGGTCGGTTACCTCCTGCCCATTTCTTTCGTCCGGTTCTGAAACTCGTACCGCTTATCCAGACGTTTTAACTTCGATACATATACCTTCATTCCACGGACTCCATGCTCATAACGTCCTGCATAGACCACATACGCAATGATCAGGTACAGCACCAGACCCAGAATATAGGCAGCTGCCGCCCAAAGCGCACCTCCCTTTATCTGCTCAAAATCCAATATGGAAAACAGGTCTTCTGCCCGGTACAACAATACGAGGGTACCTCCCAGAATCCAGCAGAACGTATAGCCGATCAGGGCTTTCAGGAGATTCTTTCCGATGTAGTCACTACGAAAATACTGTCTCACAGGAAAAAGATACTTTCCCTCTTTTTTCTCCAACATGGAAATACTGGTCATCAGCTTTATCTTGTCTTCATTCAGCATAAATACACTCCTTATGCACACTTAAAAGATCTCTGGCCTGGTTGTTTGGGGCACAAGGTCAAAAGTTTTCCTGCAGGCAAGCCCACGTCAACCTTCTGACTTTTTGACCCTGATATCATATCAATTTAGTATATCACAGTTTTGGCATACTGGCAATGGAAAGCCCGGCTGGAATTTTGTCGATCCTATTAAAAAATTATAAAATAAAAAGAATCCTGCTCGCAGGATTCTCCGCCTGCGGCGGGTCGCTTTAGCGACACTCTTCCACTCCGCCGCAGTGCGATCCCGCGGAGCATTTTTTGTGTCATAGGGCGAAGTTTCCTATGACACAAAAAAGCCCAAGGTCCGAAAACCTCAGGCTTTGTTGTGACTATGCTATTAGAATGGCAGAAGACCAATGATCGCAGCGAAGATCATACAGATAATGGAGAAGCCCCATACATATCCGAAAGAACATTTGATATGGTCTTTGATATCCACATCTGCCAGACCGATACCAAGCAGTGTAGCAGGTACCATCGGGCTGATGAAGGTTGCACAGTTACGGCAGACAACCATAGCGACTGCGATTGGGTAAGCTTCTACACCGAAGGAAGCGCCAATCGCGATCATAACTGGAAGCATACCATAGAAATAGGAGTCCGTATCGAAGCACAGTGCTAACGGTACAGAAAGAATACCGATTACCAGTGGCAGATGCTGTCCTAAAGCTGCTGGCATAACCATGGAAATAATCTGTGCCATGTTGGTTACTACAGAAGTTTTTGCCATCTCGACACCTGGTTTTGCGATTGCTGCAGCGCCATTTGCGTTGAAACCGTATACCAGGATACCCATCAGGACTGCTGCACCCATCAGAGTGGAGCACATCATCAGAGCTGGGCCTGCGTGACGGTTGATCATCTTCTTCTGAAGCTTGATTGGTGTGTAGTTTACTAACAGAGCTGCTGCAACGCCAAGCATGAATGGGAAGTAGCTTGGGAATTTGTCCCAAACCAGCATAGCAATCACCGCGATGGTTAAGCAGATATTAAATACAAACAGCTTTGGTCTTGCATATTCATTCTCATCCTTCTGATGCTGTGCCTCTTCTGCTGCATCAACTGTGCCAGCTGCTTCAGCAAGCTTGCCATGAAGACCAGCGCCTCTTTTCTTCTCCTGAACACCTGCTAAAACAGCATGTGCCAGACACAGAACAATACCAAAAACCTGAACCGGGATCAGTTTTCCCCATAACTGGCCTGCTTCAATACCCAGTACGGAAGCAGCTCTCATGGTAGGGCCTGCCCATGGCATCAGGTTTAATACACCCATTGCCAGAACGGCAACTCTTAACAGAGTGCTTGGACGCATATGCATCTTCTTGTAAACAGGGAGCATTGCCGGAACAACGATCAGGAATGTGGAAGCGCCGCCTCCGTCCAGATGTCCGATCAGAGCGATGATCGCTGTCATAACAGTTACGCCGATGACATTGTCGCCTACAAACTTCATTAACTTGTTGATGATCACATCAAACATTCCGGCATCGGTCATGATACCGAAGAACAGTACGGAGAATACGAACAGCGCTGCTGTTGAACCTGTACTACCGAAACCACCCTTGATCAGTTTGCCGACCTCATCGATGCTGTAGTATCCACCAGCGATCAGGATCAGTGCAAGGATGGACGGGAAAATGATGAATGCCATACTTGGCATGGTTTTGCTCTTAAACAGGGTAACTACGATGGCTACGATGCAGAGAAAACCCAGAATACCTACTAATACTTCTGACATACTTTACCTCCAATATAAGATTGTATTGTCAAACAAGAGGTCCCCACCCCTTAGTTTGTCCGCAGCTGCTTTCTTTCACAGCTGCCTTGTATATTGACCCGGCGCTTCCCAATTCGCCCGGTAAATATCGTAAAACCGATCAGTCTTTAAACTCGTAATTCTTAATTTCTCTTACTACGTCCATGATGGTACCGTCACGGCCCTCGATGATACCAACCACTCTATCACCGAACTGTACTGGATCAGGCTCACCTACGATGGAGTAAGCCTTATCACGCAGCTCCTCGATGGTGCAGAATGGAAGCTTTACATCCTTCATGCACTCGATCAGATCCTGTCTCTTCGGGTTGATGGCAATACCGTAATCTGTGATAACAACGTCTACGCTGTCGCCAGGTGTGGTAACGGTGGTAACGTTGGTACAGATTGCAGGAATACGTCCCTGTAACAGCGGAGCAATCACGATGGTACATTTTGCACCAGCTGCTGTGTCAGGATGTCCACCCTGAGCGCCAGTGATCATACCATCAGAACCTACGACTACGTTACAGTTAAAGTTCACATCAACCTCCAGGGCAGCTAAGATCACGAAGTCCAGCTTATTGACATAAGCGCCCTTGTTGAATGGGTTTGCGTACTCGGATGCAGAGATCTCGATGTGGTTTGGATTCTTCTTGATGGACTCGATTGCGCCCATATCAAAATCCTGTGTATCAACTAAAGTCTTAACCAGACCTTTCTCTAACAGATTGCACATAGGAGTGGTGATACCGCCAAGGCCTAAGCCCATGTGGATTCCTCTCTCTTCCATGATCTTGCCCAGAGAAATGGTGGAAGCGATGGATGCGCCGCCGACACCAGTCTGATAAGAGAAGCCCTCTTTGAAGTATGGAGTATTGATTACAAACTGGGTACAGTAGTCAGCCATCATGATCTTACGAACATCTGTGGTTGGCTTTGCAGCGCCAGTTGCGATCTTCGCCGGATTGCCGATCTCGTCAACAACACATACATAATCTACGTGAACCATAGAAATGCTTGCCGGAACGTTCGGGAATGGTACTAAGCAGTCTGTGATCGCAACTACCTTGTCAGCATACTCAGCGTCTACCATTGCATAGGATAATACGCCGCAGTCGCTCTTTCCGCCGTTAGCTCTCATGTTGCCGTACTCATCACAGGTAGGTGCACCGATAAATGCGATATCGATATGTACCTCGCCGGACTCTACTGCACGCACACGTCCGCCGTGGGAACGCATGATCGCCAAGTCTCTTAATTTACCGGTAGAAATCGCCTCACCGATCTTGCCACGTACACCAGAAGACTGGATTCCTACGATGGTGCCGTCCTCGATATAAGGAACGATCGGATCATTAGCCTTTCCTAAGGAGCTTGCACAGATGGTAATATCCTTGATACCCATGTTGTGGATCTCTTCCATTACCATGTTTACGATGTAATCTCCCTCGCGGAAATGATGATGGAAGGAAATGGTCATACCGTCTTTGATGCCGCATTTTACCAATGCGTCATGGATATTCTCAACCATCTTGCTGCGTTTTGGATCACATACTGTGTGAACGGTTGGTGCAGCTTTTTTGTATTCATAATTATCGTAAGCATAGACGCCCTCAAATACCTTTTTTCCGGTTGCGTCGATTACTTCCTGTGGTATATCTCTTCCAACTGCATTAATCATCTTACAAATCCCCCTCATATACGCCAGATGCCTTGGCAAGTGCGATGGTTCTCTTTGCTCCGTCATAGAATGCAATATCGATCATCTTGCCATCAACGGTAAATACGCCGATACCCTGAGCTTTCTTTTCATCGATCTCACGAACCACTTTCTCAGCGAAAATGATCTCCTTCTGGGTTGGTGTGAAGACTTTATGTACGATGTCGATCTGTCTTGGGTTTACTAAGGATTTACCATCAAAGCCCATCATCTTGATCATCTGTACTTCTTTTTCAAATACATCCATTGCATCCAGATTCGTAAATACGGTATCCCAGCACTGTACACCAGCTGCTCTTGCTGCGATGATCATCTGCTGTCTTGCGCCCTGTAACTCAACGCCGGTACCTGTGATCACAGTCTGCAGATCCTTGGTATAGTCACCACCGGAAAGTGCGATACCGATCAGACGGTCAGAAGACTTGCAGACCTCTAATGCGTTTAAGACACCTTTACAGGATTCCAGAGCTGCCATCAGCAGAGTCGATCCTTCTGGTCTGCCAAACTCTCTCTCTGCTGCCAGTACATGCTCTTCTACGGTATGTACATCCTGTGCACTCTCAGTTTTTGCGATACGGATGGTATCAGCGCCGCCTGCTACACAGACACGGATATCTTCTTTCCAGTGTGGAGTGTCCAGACCATTGATACGGACAACCCGCTCAACGCCTCTGTAATCGATCTCCTGTAATGCATGATATAAGGAATATCTTGCTGCGTCTTTCTGGTTCTCTGCAACTGCGTCCTCAAGGTCTAACATGATGGAATCTGGCTTGTAGATATATGGATCCTTGATCAGACCTGGTTTCTGGCAGTTTAAAAACATCATGGAACGTCTTAATCTTTTCTTATTTGGATGGCTCATTATTTAATCACACCTCCCCATGGAAGATTCTCAGTCACGTCATTAGAACGGTAAACTGCACACTCAACTCTTGCCTTTAATGTACAGTCTAAAGCGCCCTTGTCTACAACGGTTACCTTTGCGTCAGTTACCTCCAGACGTTTTAAGGTTTCTAATACCGTTGCTTTGATCTGTCTGCCGAACTGATGAATGACACTGCTCTCGATGGTCAGTTCAACACTTCCATTACCAGGCTCAACAGTTACCTGGGCATCGCTGGATTCCAGAGTGCCCGCCATAGCGGATTTCTTGATTTCCATGTCTCTTCCTCCTGAGATTTTAGATATATTGTTACTTTTTGTTCATATAAAATGAATTTTTCTCATTCATTTTTCTGAATTGCATTTTATCACGTACACAGACATTAGACAAATACAAATACTCTTATATTTTGCATAATAAAAAACCTATAATGTCGAAGTTCTTTCATTGATTCAAAGGACTGATTATGATATGATAAATTTCAGATATCAGGGGCAAACGGTCAGAAGTTCGACGCAAGCTTGTTTGCAGGAGAATATTTAGCCTGGAATATCAAATATTTGATGGGGGTAACCATATGAACACGAAACACGCACAATATATGCTGACCGTCCTGCAGGAAGGCAGTATTACCAATGCAGCAAAAAAACTATATGTTTCACAGCCTTCCCTGAGCCAGATGATCAAGCTGGTGGAAAACAATCTTGGGGCACCGATTTTTAACCGTAACACAGACCCCATCACCCTCACGTTTGCCGGAGAAAAATATATCGAGGCAGCCAAGCAGATCTTAACCATCAACCAGAACTTAGCCCGCGAGATCCAGGAGATCAATGAGGAGGAGCATGGTACCATTCGTTTTGGAATTCCTGTCCAGAGAGCTATGCAGGTTATTCCGTATATGCTTCCAAAATTCAAAAAATTATATCCTCATGTGAATCTGGAGCTCTTCGAACATGGTTCTGCCACCACAGAGAATCTGGTTCTGGAAGGTGCTGTGGATCTTGGATGTATGACCACCTATCCCAAACATGACGAACTGAATTACATTTTAATAGAAGATGAAGAGCTGGTCCTGTTGACCAGTAAAAAATCTGATATTGCCAGACGGATTCCATCCGGAACCCAGATCGATATCCGTGAAGCCAAAAACGAAAAATTTGTCTGCAGCAAACACGGACACAGTGTCCGCAACACCCAGGACCGGTTATTTACTACCTATGATATTCACCCGGAGATCCTGCTGGAAACCATCAGTATTGAGGTAGGAAAACGCACCGCCATTGCCTGCGATGCGGTGATGATCTGCCCCATCAACTATATTGAGATGTCACCGGATATGTATGAATTTGCCAATGTCTATCCCATCAAGGGCATCGAAAACCGCAGAAGCTTCTACTTATGCCACCGGAAAGACCTGTATCTGACCAAATACATGCGTGACTTCATCAGTATTATGACGGCGGTGGAGACGCCGTTTTTGCACCGTTGACCCATAATTTTCAGATATCATCTGGTGCCACCCACCTGACCAGACGTATAAGATTTCACAGGGTACACTTCCTTACAAAACAAAAATCCAGAATGGTTTAGACATCTTATGCCTTTGCCATTCTGGATTTTCTTGCGCCCGCCGGTACTGATCAGTTTGCAAATGCCAGCGCCGCAGTCTCTGCCACTGTCTCCGCCTCTTCTCTGGAATAATACCCACAGGCCTCCATTCTGCGAAGCACCTGAAGCTGACGTTTCTCTGCCCGGTCTAAGTATTTGCTTGGGGCATATCTGGACGGTGCGTTTGGAACACCTGCCAGCAGAGTACTTTCATAATCGTTCATCTTGGACGGTTCCAGTTCAAAATATCCCAGGCTTGCACTGCCGATTCCATAGTAGCCGTCGCCAAAATAGATACTGTTGACATAAAGCTCAAAAATCTCATCCTTGCTATAGCTTTTCTCCAGATCCAGTGCCACAAACACTTCTGCGATCTTTCTGGTCATCTGCTTTTCCTGACTGAAATACAGATTCTTCGCCAGCTGCTGGGTGATGGTGCTTCCGCCCTCCACATATCTGCCCGCCTGGATGTCATGGAGCAGCGCCCGTCCTACTGCCAGAAAATCGATTCCCGGATGTGTAAAGAACCGCTTGTCCTCCACTGCCACCACTGCATTCACATAAGTTTCCGGAAGATCTTCGATGGAAGTGAAGGTATCTTTCGACCGGATCTCCTGTACCTTTTTTGAAAGGCTGATCTGGCTTTCTGCTTCTTTGTATACCTGATATCCTTTTCCGATCAACGCAAAACCGGAGCAGAGTACAACTGCTATTACCAGTAAAAGGGAAGTCCGTAAGAATGTCATCATTTTCATCATATCTGCTCCTTTCTTCATTTCTGAAGTTCTTTATGGATTTATTATAGCAAAATATGGAAAATAAGACTTTACCAATCCCTTAGCATGTTCTACAGTTTTCTGACAACTTCTGACGAAATTCTTACGCCGTAAACGCAGTCAAAAAGATACATAACAGCGGCACCGTCACAACGGAAAGCAGAGTGGAAAGGACCACGCAGCGGGTGGCAAACTCCGCGTCAGAATCATATTTTTCTGCCAGGATCGCAGTAACGCTTGCCGCAGGCATTCCTGCTAATACCACGGAGATGTTGGTCACCAGGCTGTCAATCCCGGCCAGGCGGCAACCGCCCCAGATCAGAAGCGGCATCAGGATCAGACGGACAAAGGAATAGTACAGCGTATCTTTTCCAGCCAGGCTTTTGAAGGGTACACCGGCCAGAATCGAGCCGATCAGGATCATACAGGTAGCCGTGTTGGCATTGGCCAGTGTTTTGATCGTCTGGTTGACCACACCTGGAAGCTGTACCTGAGTGATCAGCAGGATAAATCCGAAAAACACTGCCAGAATGCACGGATGAGTCAGTACCTTTTTCGCCAGAGTCTTTTTATCTGGACATTCGGTAAAATAAGTCAGTCCCAGGGACCACATAAATGTCCTCTGCGGGATCAGATAAACAGATGCATACAAAAGTCCCATGGAACCGAAGATTCCTTCTGCGATCGGATTTCCCAGGATTCCTGCATTAGAACAGATGGTAGCATACTGAAGCACTTTCTTATGCTTCGGGTCAAAGCCCGGATACAGCACAAATCCAACCGCCCAGGAAAAGATCTGGATCACAATAGCCAGAATAAAGATCACAATGCAGCTTTTTAAAATATCCATGGAAAATTCAATCTGGAATGCCTTTAAAATACTGGCCGGCAACGTCACATCAATGACCAGATCCGTTAAAAGGGCTTTTCCCTCATCGGTGATCATCCCCTTTTTTCTCAAAAACAGCCCCAAAAGCATCACAGCGAATAGCATGCCCTGCATATTGAACAGATTGTTAAAATTCATACTCTCTCCTCCTATCCGATGAAAAATCCCAGAATCGCCGCCACCAGCACCAGATTCCACTGGATCACAAGCCCACCATTTAAGCCGGTCATGGCAAAGGTGCCCTGGCTTAAGGTGACTGCAACGGCTATTGTCATAGATTTTTGTCCCATTCTCCCTTGTTCCAGTTTCAAAATCAGACATGTTTCATTCTAACGCAGGATTTTCCATCCCGCAACCAGAAATCCTGATCCCATGAAAAGAATCATCACAGCATTTTCATTAGCCCAAAAAAAGAACTGTCATTTCTACCTTTTGAAATGACAGTTCCAACACCTGTTGAACAGACTATTTTGCCAGCATCATCCGGTCATTGGCAAATTCTTCACCACTGGCCTCCGCAAATTTACGAAGCAGATCCTCTACCGTCAGTTTCTTCTTTTCCTCTCCTGCCACATCGTAGATGATCTGACCATTGTTCATCATGATCAGGCGGTTGCCGATCTGAATGGCATCCCTCATGTTATGAGTGATCATCAGCGTGGTCAGATGATTTTCATTGACGATTGCTTCTGTCGTATCCAGGACTTTTGCCGCAGTTTTCGGATCCAGAGCTGCGGTATGCTCATCCAAAAGCAATACCTTTGGTTTCTTTAAGGTAGCCATCAGAAGGGTCAGTGCCTGTCTCTGTCCACCCGAAAGCAGTCCTACCTTGGAGGTCATACGGTTTTCCAGACCAAGCCCCAGTCTTGCAAGGACTTCCCGGTACATCTTCCGCTCTGCCTGGGTGATTCCGATCCTCAAGGTACGCTTGTCACCTCTGCGGAATGCCAGCGCCAGGTTCTCTTCAATCTCCATGGTGGCAGCCGTTCCATTCATTGGGTCCTGGAACACACGGCCCAGGAATTTGGCACGCTTATATTCCGGAAGTCCGGTAACATCTTTATCATCCAGAAGGATCTTTCCCTCATCCACAAACCAGGTTCCTGCAATGGCATTTAAAAGTGTTGACTTACCAGCTCCATTTCCACCGATCACGGTTACAAAATCCCCATCTGCCAGCGTCAGGCTCAGGGAACGAAGCGCTTTTTTCTCATTCACCGTTCCTGGATTAAAGGTCTTGGATATTTCTTTGATCTGCAGCATTAGTTTTTCCCTCCTTTTTTCACAGGTTTTGTAAAATATCTTGCTTTCCATACCGGAATTGCTAAGAAAATGGCAACTACCACTGCGGAAAGGAGTTTTAATAAATCGGTATCGATACCCATCCAGATCACTACCTGTAAAACCAGATAGTAAACAATGGAACCAAGGCTGACACTGAATAACAGAAGCGCAAAGTTATGGAATATCTTGCCGAAGATCGCCTCTCCGATGATTACTGCAGCCAGACCAATGACGATGGCGCCGCGGCCCATGTTGATATCGGCAAAGCCCTGGTACTGGGCAAGCAGTGCACCAGAAAGTCCTACAAGACCATTGGATACCATCAGACCAAGAACACGGCTGAAATCGGTGTTGATTCCCTGTGCTCTTGCCATTTTGTCATTGCATCCGGTAGCACGCAGGGAGCATCCCATCTCAGTTCCAAAGAACCAGTACAGAACTGCGATCAGCACTACGATGATCACTGCCACAAGAAGGATCGTATTTTTATAGAAAGGGACGTTCTTAATAAAACGCAGGGACACCAAAAGCTTGTATTTGTCTACATTGATGGCCTGATTCGCCTTTCCCATAATTTTCAAGTTCACGGACCACAGACCAAGCTGTGTTAAAATACCAGATAAAATTGCCGGAATTCCCATGAATGTATGGAAAAATCCAGTCACAAAACCAGCTAACATACCCGCAACCAGGGCGCCGGCCATAGCTGCCCAGACGTTGCACCCCTTCAACATCAGCATAATGCAGACTGCGCCGCCGGTACATAAAGAACCGTCCACAGTCAGATCCGCAAAATCCAGGATCCGGTAAGTAATGTAAACTCCGATTGCCATGATTCCCCAGATCAGACCCTGCGCCGCCGCTCCCGGCAAAGCATTCACCAAACTCATAATATTCATCTTTTTCACCTCATCCTTTTGTGGTAATGCCGCCAAGCAGCACTCTTTTTAGCGAAAAGGCAGCGAAAGGCTTTTTCTCTTCCGCTGCTTCTATTCACGCTGTCTTGTATTACTTTTGTATGATGATTATTCACCGATTGCTACATAATCGGATGGAACCTCGATTCCTAATGCTTCACAGATCGTTGGGTTATATTTCTTTGTGAACTGTGGTGCATACTCGATCGGCATCTCAGAGATGTCAGACTCACCATTTAAGATCTTTACTGCCATCTTACCAGTTGCCACACCTAAATCGTAGTAGCTGATGGAAAGAGTTGCTACACCGCATCCGGAGCAGATACCCTCTTCGCCTGTGATCACCGGAATGCCTGCCGGCTGGCAGATGTTGTTGATGATCTCTGTGTTGGAAGCTGCTGTGTTATCGGTCGGAACATAAAGTACATCGCTCTCAGAAGCTGCCTTGGTTGCGATGGTGGACAGATCGTTGGAGTCAGAGAACGCATAGTACTCACAGCTATATCCAAGCTCTTCCAGAGCTGCCTTCACGGTATCTACCTGATACTGGGAGTTTGCCTCTGCGGAGCAATATAACAATCCTACGTTCTTTGCATCCGGGAACAGCTCATGTAACATCGCTGCCTGCTCATCCAGTGGAGCCAGATCGGAAGTACCGGAAATGTTGCCGCCTACGGTACCATCAAATCCATCGATTCCTAATGCCACGCCATACTCGGTAACGGAAGTACCCAGGATCGGGATCTCATTGGTTCCGGCCTGTGCTGCCTGTAATGCCGGTGTTGCATTGGCAAGGATCAGGTCTACGTTATCGGATACAAAGCTGTTAATAATGGTAGAACAGGTATTGGAATCACCCTGGGCATTCTGCTCATCAAAGGTGACCGCATCACCAAATGCTTCTGTCAGGGCATCTTTAAAGCCCTTTGTTGCTGCGTCTAACGCATCATGCTGTACCAGCTGGCAGATGCCTATCTTGTAGGTTTTGTCACTCGCTGCACCTGCTGCCTCTGCAGTGGTCTCTGCTGCGGACTCAGAAGCTGCTTCTGTTTTTGCCGCTTCTGTTGCTGCCGCAGTAGTCTCTGCCGTGTTGCTGCCACATCCAGCCATGGACAGTGCCATGGTTCCTGCAAGAATCATTGATAAAAGTTTTCCTGTTTTCTTCATAATTGCTCTCCCCGTTCTTTCTTCAAGATTTTGTAACTGTTCAGTCCCTTCACAGCTACGATCTTTCTATATTCTACTACAAATCTTTTGATACGTCAACGTTATATGGCTTTAAATTTCAATGATTTTAAAGTGTTAAAGTATCATGAATTTGTTGTAAGCGTTTTCAATAAGATTTTTCTTATAGATTATATAATATTTTTTGTATTTGAATTTTTCTTGCATTCCATTTACAATATGGACTGTACCAAAACCCCAATAAAGAAAATAAAACAATAAAACAGCCGTATATAATCCGCATGTTAAATCTGATTACTGCCAATCAATGATTCATTATTTCCCCTTACTCGGATTATCACAGCTGTTTTATTGTCGCTAAAGCGACCCGCCGCAGGCGGAGAATCCTGCTTGCAGGATTCTTTTTCATAACGATTTCGTACTATTTTCTATTATAACACTTCTTTATAAACTCTCAGCACATTTCCATAAAATACCGCCTCGATCTCACTTTCCGTAAATCCTTCTTTCCGCATAGCCCATTCCAGTTTTGGAAGCTCAGAACCGTCTTTCATCTCCAGATCTCCGTGTATCCCATCAAAATCAGATCCCAGACCGATGCACTGGATGCCACCTACTTGTTTCATATGCTTCATATGACGGATCATATCTGAGATTCGGCTCTGATATGCACTTCTGTCTGCTTTCGGATCCTGAGCGCTTAAAAATGGCGGAAAATAGTTGATTCCGGCAACACCACCACGCTCCGATAACGCACGGATCATGTCATCAGTCAGATCCCTTGGACAATCCGGAACCAGGGCACGGGCATTGGAATGGCTGGCAACAAATGGTTTTTTCGTATACCGGATCACATCCCAGAAACCGGCATCATTCAGATGGGAAACATCCACGATCATGCCCAGGCGCTCCATCTCCTCCACGAACTGGATTCCTTTTTCTGTCAGTCCAAGTACGGTGTCATCCGCTCCGTTGGATGGGAAATAGCTGCTGTTCGATGCCAGGCGGTTCGGATACCCCAGCTCATTGGGATAATTCCAGGTCAGCGTCATCATACGGACACCCAGATGATAAAAGAAACGCAAAAGCATCAGATCGCCCTGACAGACTCCGCCTTCCTCGATGGTAAGAAGGGCAGACATTTTCCCCTTCTTCCAGTTTTCCTCAATGTCATCATATGTTTTTATCACACCGATCAGGTCTTTGTTGGCTTCCATTTCTTCATAGAAGGTCTCTGCCAGACGACAGGTGTGTTCAAAAGGACGTTCAACATTCTTAAGAGCCGTAAACAGGGCAAAATTCTGTAAAAAATAATCCCCTTTCTTCATTTTCTCCAGATCCAGATGCAGTCCATTCTTTCTTAAATCAATGCTTTCACCCTTTTTTCTTCTTTCATAGATCTCTGCGATCGTATCGCAATGCATATCCACAACTTTCATAATCAAAAAATCCTCCAGATGGTCCTCTTTTTTCCAGAGTATACCACCTGAAGGATGATAATGCAAATTTACTCGCTCCGCAGCGCATCAATCGGATTCAGACTTGCCGCCCGTCTTGCCGGCATATAGCCGAAGAACAGGCCAATGGCAACAGAAACACTGAAGGACACGATCACTGCCATCGGGGTTGGCGTAGCATTTAAGCCAGCCAGCTTTCCAACGGTTGTAGTCGCAATGCTTCCAATGATGATGCCGATGATACCGCCCATGGCGCTCTGCACTGCCGCCTCGATCACAAACTGCTGTAAGATCACGCTTTTTCTGGCTCCTAAGGCTTTCCGGATACCAATCTCACGGGTACGCTCCGTGACAGACACTAACATAATATTCATAACGCCCACACCGGCTACCAGAAGGGAGATTCCTGCAATACCGCCAAGTCCGGCAGATACCATAGCGATCATGGAATTTAAGGAGTCCAGCATCTCGCTCATGGCGGTCACATTGTAAAGATCATCATCTTTAAAGGTTTCATAAAGGAAATTCTCGATCAGAGCCGTAGTCTCCGATGCTGTAGTCAGATCCATGATCGTAAAGGTATAGTTGTTGATGTTGGCATTTCTGGCCATTTTAACGGCACAGCTATATGGCAGCCATACAAAATCATCGGTTCCGCCATCTTCTAAATCATCCTCATCCTGACGTTCCACCACACCGACCACCCGGTAAGCATATCCGCCAATCTTGATGGTCTCGTCAATGGCCTTCTCCGGACTTCCGTACAACTCGCTGGCCACATAATAGCCGATCACACAGACCTTCTGTCTGGAGGTAATATCTGAATACTGGATGTTCCGTCCCTGGACCAGATCATAGTCCTTGATCGCCAGATAGTCTTCACTCACTCCGCTGACACTGGTGGAGGACATGGTATCACTGCTATGCTTTACGGTGGTACTTACCGATACCATAGGAGTCATATGGTCAAACAGATCCGTATGCTCCTCATAAAACTCATACATCTCATCCACTGATACGGAACGGGATGACAGATTGATCATGTTGACAGAGATCTGATTGGTTCCCAGACTGGCAAAGCTCTCTGTCATATAGGACATATAGGCATTGACCAGACTTACTAAGATAATGACCGAAGCAACACCGATGATGATACCAAGCATGGTCAGAAACGACCGCATTTTGTTGCTCCGTATACTTTTAATTGCCAGCTTGAATGATTGCAGCATAGTCTTTCACATCTCCGTCAAAATTGATCTTACCATCCTTGATCCGTACCACCCGTTTTGCCTCTAAGGCAATGGAATTATCATGGGTGATCATGACGATGGTATTTCCTTCTTCGTTTAACTGTCTCAAAAAATTTAATACTTCCCGGCTGGTTCTGGAATCCAGCGCGCCGGTCGGCTCATCCGCCAGGATCAGAGACGGTTCTCCCGCCAGTGCCCTGGCAATAGAAACCCTCTGCTGCTGGCCGCCGGATAACTGGTTGGGCAGATTTTTCCATTTTTCCTCCAGTCCAACCTTTGCTAACGATTTTAAGGCCCGCTCCTTGCGCTCCTGGACAGGCGCTCCGGCATATAACAATGGCAGCTCCACATTCTCCAGCAGATTCAGCTTAGGAAGCAGGTTGTACTGCTGGAAAATAAATCCGATCATCTTATTCCGGATCTGTGCAAGCTGGTCGTCGCTCATCTCGCTGACATCCTCGCCGCCTAAGATATATTCGCCCTCTGTCGGCACATCCAGGGCACCGATGATATTCATCAGGGTCGATTTACCACTTCCAGATTTACCGACAATGGCCACAAACTCTCCCCGGTCGATGGAGAGGCTGACGCCATCGCTGGCTCGGACCTCCTCATCGCCCATATGATAAATTTTATAGATATTCTTCAATTCGATCAATGGCTCTGCCATGTTCTACCTCCATCTTTCATGATCCGGCCGGAGGTTCCTATGGACGGCCACCGTCTGGGCCTCCCTGACCGCTGCCACCGCCGCCAGGACCTCCCTGACCGCCACTGCCAGGGCCTCCGCCCATGCCGCCCATATTGCCGCCGGGCATCATCATCTGATTGCTGGAAACCGTGGATTCTGCCACATAGACCTCATCGCCTTCCGATAAACCGCTTACGATCTCTACATAATCATCATTGGTAAGCCCGGTCTCCACATCCACTGACTTAAATCCAGCCGGTACATTGCCCTGCTGCTCTGTAGCAGAAGCATCCTTCACATAGACCTTGTTTCCACGCATCAGGGCATCCACCGGAATCACTAAAGCATCCTCTGCCTGATCGAGAATAATATTGCCATCCACATTCATGCCCGGCAGCAGGCTTCCCACCTCATCCATGGTAACTGTTACCGGATAGTTGGTCACACCGTTGGAATAGGAGCTTGCAAGGCTGACATTGGTCACTTTACCGCTGAAGGTCTGATCCTCAAAAGCATCCGCAGTCACTTCTACCGTCTGGCCTACCTGGACATTCTGCACATCCAGCTCATCCACAGACATCTCAAAGGTCAGCTCTGACAGATCATAGATGGTCGCCAGCGTTACCGTGCTGTTGCCTCCTGCATTGATCTTATCCCCCGCTTTCACGGTCTTGGTGATCACAGTTCCGGAAATGGGGGCCGTAATGGTATAATTATCATAATTATCCTGGGTACTCTCCAGCTTGCTCTGTGCAGACTCTAAGCTTTCCTTAGCCTTATCCATGGCATCCTTGTAGCTACGGATCAGATTATCACCTGTTTTCTGTGTCATTTTGAAAATGGCACTTCCCTTGCTGACATAATCTCCTTCATTGACCAGGAGACTCTCTACCTCCACACTAGAAGCCAGATCTGCAACCATGATCTTGTCTAAGGTTGCACTGAAGGTTCCCTCCTGGGCACACAGAAAATCGCCCACCTGCGCCGAAGCAGACATATTCTCTGTCAGTCCTCCCGGATTCTCCACCTGGAATGTGACATAGCGGACTACCTGACCGCCGGACAACGTTTCTTCCATATTGGCCACCGCGATCACAGTTCCGGAAAGCTGTTCTCCCGTGTCAGAAAGCGTGATCACGCCCTGATTTCCTACACCGATATTACCTGCGTCCATGCTTAAAAATGGCACCCGCAGCTTCATGAGTTTGTCATTGTAGATATCCGCGATCTGGGTGTTGGCTCCTACTTTATCACCTGCTTTTATGTAAAGAGTCTTGATATAGCCGCTTTCTGTGGATTTGTAGGTATTTCCACTGTATTTCTCCACTGCCTCATTGTAATCCTCCACTGCCAGATCATAGGATTCCTGATTCCTCTCCAGAGAATTCTGCACAGAGCTTAACTCCGATTCCATGGAAGAAGAGTCGATCACATAAAGCACCTGCCCCTTCTCCACCTGATCACCCTCCTCAAAATCTGCAGAAATGACTTCACCGGAAACCAGAGAAGTGATGCTGTAAGTATCCTTTGGAGATAACGTACCGGAGGAAGAAAGAGAGGATGTGATATCCATGCGCTGAACCGTAGCTGTCCGCTGCCCGGAAGCCTCTGCACTGGCTTTCTTGCCTTTTCCCATCGTAAAAATGATCATGCCGCCGACCAGGATCACAGCGATCCCTGCTCCGATACAGATTCCTTTCTGTTTTCTGGTCAGTTTTTTCCAGTTTTTCTTCCCACCATTTTTTTGGAATTTTGGGAATTTTTCCCGGATGTTATCTGGAAGATGTATGGGGAACTTGAATTTAGCCATGTTTTCGTACCTCTTAATATTCTACATAATCAACAACCGTATAGGACACATCGCCATCTGCATTGGTGGTGGCGTCACAGATCAGGACAATTTTATCGCCGACCTGATAATCGCCGTAAATAGAAAATGCAAATTGAACATCGGAGCTGGACAGCTTAAACTGAACATTCTCATCATTGTCAAGCTGGAGGCTGCTTGGTGTCATCACATCGGTAGAATTATAATAAATTCCGGTGATCTCACCTTCGATTGCCACTTTACCGGTCTGATTGGTACCGCCGATCTCCTCGGAGCTGTATGCCCAGACAGTCTTACTGTTGGTGTTGTAATATAGAACTACAAATCCGTTATCCTTTGCCTGTTTTACAGCGCTTAACGTGGAGATCTTACCATCCAGATAGAAGGTAGCATCCGATAGGTCAAATGGCACTGCATCGTCCATCCGATGGCTTCTCTTCACTAACTTTGGTCCTTTCATGGTGTTATCCATCAGGGACAGGGCGTTGACCTCACCATCAGAGCTCATCTCATAGCCTAAGGTCTTCGCATACGCCGTTCCATTCTTTGTATCGGCACAGAGTGTGTTATAGAACAGGTTAACCGCATCCGTCCAGGTCAGAACCTCGTCAGACTGTTTGCTGATCTCATTTCCAAGATCCAGAGCTGTATATTTATTCCAACGGGCTCCATTCTGGTCTCCTGCAAAATCATCGTTGGTATAGCCAAGAAGGGCCAACACGCCTCTTGCCGCCTCCTGCAGGGTGATCTGCTGATCCGGCTTAAACTGACCACCCAGATAGGCTTTCATCCAGCCGTTATTGGTCGCGATGCGAATATAAGAGGCATACTCGTTGGATGCCGGAACATCGTTAAAAACTGCCATGGAAGTGGTCGCTGAAGCAGACTCTTTATACGAAGAAGCGTTGACCAGCATTCTGGCAAATTCCCCTCTGGTTATATACTGGTTCGTGTCTTTGCTGGTCACGATACCGCTTAAAGTAACCACTTTTTTTCTCATCTCAAAGTTACTGGACGCCTCCGCAGAAAATGGAATTGCCGCAGTAGCTACGGCAACTGCGGCAACGGAAGTCATGAATCTCACTGTCTTTTTCATCTACAAACTCCTTTTCAACCGTTCGTTGCTAGTTATCTGCCGATAACTTTAACAGGAGTTTGTGTTCATTCTGTGTTCATTCTGTGATGAAATTTTATTTTTATTACTTTTTGACCCCAATATCTTTTTTTGAGTTTTCTACTGTGGCAGTTCCAGATAGTTCTTTAAAGCCGGAAGCTGCTCCAGGGCGATCCGGCGTCCCTCATCGTAGAGTGCCTGGATCTTATGAACATCCTGCTCCAGTCTGGACACCTCTACCGGACGGTCCGGGCGGATGATAAAGATCCTTCCCTCTGCTTCCAGGCGGTCTAACTCCTCCTGGATCCGGTTATAGCGTTCCGGAATGTCACGCAGGGATTGGCGCAGACTCGGAAGAGGTGCAAAATAACGGTCATAAGCCCGCTTCATCCATCTGCCCTCCTGGTGCTTGCGGTATCCCTGTTCCCGTGTCAGCACCAGCACGATCTTATCATATCCAAGCTCCATGGGGCGCTCATAGGCGATCGGCATGGAAATACCGCCATCCAGATATTTTTTGCCATCCAGAGTCACCATGCGGGATAACAGGGGCATACTGGAAGAAGCCTCCACTGCCTTATAAATATCGCTGCATTTACCTTTGGTAAAATATTCAGGCTTTCCGGTCTTACAGCGGGTAGCAACCGCCTCGAAAATCTGTTGGGAATTTTCAAATGTCTCATAATCAAATGGCACCAGTTCGTGGCTTAACTCGCCAAACAAAAAATCAAAATTGAAGATCAGCCGTTTCTTCAGCATATTCTTCATACTGATATAACGGCGGTCATGGAGATAGTGGGTATTGATCTCCAGATTCCTGCCTACATGCCTGGCGATATAATTCAGCCCACACATGGAACCTGCAGAAACACCGTTCACATAGGACATTTCGATGCCCTGCTCCACAAAAACATCTAACACTCCGGATGTAAACATACAGCGGAGGGAGCCGCCCTCCAGAACTAAAGCTGCGTTGATCATCGTTGTCATTTCCTCTCTTTCTTACTCTGGTTAGCGCCATATAACGATGTTGTCAGCCATGGCGTAAGACTCACGGGCACGCGCTTTACGCGCTCGATTGTCTGCTGGCGCAGACGACCCGTTCGTTAGCGCCCCAGGAAAAGCAAATGCCACCGGGGCGGTGGCACTTGTTTTCCCGCAAAGGCGCTACATCATTGGTGCGATCAGCTTCAATATCGTGCCTGCCAATTTTTCCCATAATGGTGCATGAAGAATCTCTTCCCGTCCGATCCTGCGGCATTTCTCCAGTGTACTCTGAAAATCATTCTCTATATCACCTACTACCTGATTCTTATACATGAAGGCTGCGCACTCAAAATGATGGTACAGGCTTCTGAAATCCAGATTAATACTGCCCACCACGGCCTTCGTATCATCACTGGTAAATACCTTGGCATGTACAAATCCAGGCCGGAACTGGTAGATCTGCACTCCTGCATCCATCAGTTCCAGATAATATGTGTGTGCCAGAAGGAATGCATATTTCTTATCCGGGATATCCGGCATGATGATCTTCACATCCACTCCCCGTTTTGCAGCATAGCGCAGGGCATTGATCGTCTCATCATCCAGGATCAGATATGGAGTCATGATATGGACATATTTCTTAGCTGTATTTAGAATGTCCAAATAGACCATCTTCCCGACCGGCTCATGATCCAGCGGAGAATCACCATAAGGAAGCACAAAGCCCTCAGATCTGCGTCCCTCGATCTGCTGCGGCAGATCATGGCTTAAGTATTTTTCATAATCCAGCGGCGTTTTCTCCCAGATATTCCACATCTGCAAAAACATGATCGTGAAATTCTTTACTGCTTCGCCCTTGATCATCACGGCAACATCCTTCCAATAGCCGAAACGTTCTTTCACATTGATATACTCGTCTGCAAGATTAACTCCGCCGGTAAATGCCGTGTGACCATCAATGACCACGATTTTTCTATGGTCACGATTGTTTTGATACGTGGACAATGCCGGTTTAATGGGCGCAAAGGCGTGGCAATGAATGCCTTTGGCCTCCAAAATCTTCGGATAGTGGTATGGCAGAAGGGCGATGGAGCACATGCCGTCATACATAAACCGGACTTCTACCCCTTCTTTTGCCTTTCTTTCCAGTATTTCCAGAATCGTATCCCACATAACACCGTATTCTACAATAAAATACTCCATAAAAATGAACTTCCGGGCTTTTTCCAGCTCTTCCTTCAGACGTTCAAACTTCTGCTCTCCACTTGGAAAATACTCTGCCGTATAGTTTTCATAAACAGGGAATCCACCAAACTCTCCCACATAATTAACCAGACCACTTAGACGATCATCCTCGTCTTCCAGATGGGAAAGCACCTTCTGATCCTGCTGCAGATAGATCCGCGATTCTTTCACCAGCCGGTTCGCCCGTTTGGAAATGATCCGTCCACTGATCTCCAGTTCCACATAAAGATACAGTAACGTTCCAAAAACCGGAAATGCCAGCACCGGAATGATCCAGGAAAGCTTAAAGCTTGGATTTTCCGGCTTATTATAGATATAAATACAGGTCAGCGTACCTAACAGATGAAGTCCTGCGTATGAGATCAGAGAATACTCACTGCTGATCCAGTGAACGATCCCAAAAAAGAATGCCAGTTGTAACATGATAAATAACAGCATAAAGGCTGTCCGGCCAAACACGATCCGAAGCAGACTTCTCAGTTTCTTCTTCATGAAATCCCTCCTTTATCGTTATAATCCAAACAATCTGTTCACTCCAATGGATTGTTCTACATTCCTGCAATTCGGTATCAGAGGGGTCAAAAGCTTTTGACCCCAACATCATGTTATCATTATAGTTTGAATTTCAAAAAATAAAAATACTTGATTTTTCATTTCGTATGTACTATAATTGCCTACGTCAAATTTCATAAGTTCTTCGGGGCGGGGTGTGATTCCCCACCGGCGGTATAGTCCGCGACCTGCCATAGCCTTTTATGACAGCTGATCTGGTGTAATTCCAGAACCGACAGTATAGTCTGGATGAGAGAAGGAATTGCTGTATTTTCGTATACTATAATGCCCCGGGTCTATTTCCCGGGGCTTTTTTATGTCATAGGACGCTTCGTCCTATGACATAAAAACGCTCCGCTAAGGATCGCACTCACGCGAAAAAGAAACATGTCGCAAGCGACCGCGCTCGGCGCGAAAATGTGCCGAGGCACATTCTTTCTTACAGCATCCTCACGACGAACTTAACTACCTTGTAACGATTCCGTATCGTTGCATCATATTTCATTTAGGAGGATCATCTTATGAAACAACACAATCTGTTATCAATCAAAAACGTCGTCTTAATGGGCATGTTCGGTGCTTTGAGCGCTGTCCTGATGCTTTTCGACTTCCCGATTCCATTCATCGCTCCATCCTTTTACACTCTGGATCTCAGCGAGATCCCGGTTCTGATCGGTACTTTCTCTTTAGGACCTGTGGCTGGCGCGGTGATCGAGCTTGTAAAAATCTTAGTCAAATTAGTCTTAAAACCGACTTCCACCGGATTTGTAGGTGAATTTGCCAATGTCTGCATCGGTTGTTCCCTGATTCTGCCAGCCGGACTGATCTATCAATTCAAGAAAACCAAAAAAGGCGCCATCATCGGCATGGTCACAGGAACCATGATCATGGCTGTCGTGGGCGCTGTTTTAAATGCGTTGGTCATGCTGCCGTTCTACTCCAACTTTATGCCATTAGACACCATCATCGCTGCCGGTGCAGCCATTAACCCGGCGATCTGCAACGTATGGACCTTCGTGTTCCTGGCAGTTGCTCCATTTAACCTGGTGAAAGGATTTATCGTTTCCCTGATCACCGCTCTGATCTATAAACGGGTCAGTATAATCATTCACGCTGTACGCTGATTTTTTTAGGGACTGGTTCACGAAAAACCAGTCCCTTTTTTCATTCCCATCCTCAATTTCAAACGGTCCAATGCTCTTCTGCTGCGATCTCAACCTGTCTCCGATGGATCTTGCTGATAGACAGCCATCGATTTTTCTCCGGAAGATACATACAATCCCTATGGATCTCCCCCACATGATCAAGGTTAACGATATAAGATTTGTGGATACACAGAAAATTAGACGGAAGCCCCTGGTCCATGATCTGGGACAATTTTCCAAAATATTCATAGATCCCGTCATTTGTATGCACCAGTACTTTCCTGCCACAGCTCTCATAATACAGGATCTCCCGATATGGAACCTGCCTGGAGATCCTTCCGCTCCGGTAACAAAAGCTGTTTTCCTCCATCTGCCGCAGAATCCGGTCCATGCCAGAGTTCACTTTCTCCCTTGTCAATGGCTTTTCCAAAAATCCAACCGGCTGGCTGTCAAACAATTCCAGCAGATGCTCCTTACTGCCGGACATATAAAGAATCCGGGTATGAAAGTCTTCCATTCGATTGCGGACAAACTCTCCCACCCGGATTCCATCTACATGTTTCATAATAATATCCAGAAATAACAGATCATACTGCTTTCCTGTCTCTAATTGCTGCAAAAGAATTTCCCCGTCCGAAAATACCTCCACATCCACGGAAATTCCCCTGCTCTCTCCATACTCCTCCAAAAATATCTGAAGTATCCTGCAAAGCTTTTCATCATCATCGCATATGACTGTGCGCACGCTTCTCCCTCATGGCAGCCGGATCTGTGCCTCCCCCAGCGGAACCTTGTCTTTCCCCACCTGTTTTACAGACAGTGTATCTTTTTCTTTCCGATAGATATCCCTGGCAACATCCCGCACCAGGATCAGTTCCGGCCATACATAGGTGGTTTCTAACTGTTTGTCCCCCAGGAACACCTTCGAATATTCGTTAAAATTTTCACCAAATATCAGAAGGTCCGGTTCCTCGTAAACCACTTTCGTCACTTCAATGGGATCAATACCCATATGGAGGTTCGTTGCCTGAAATGGACTATTGCCCTCATAAATATCATGCTTGCCATATAAAATATCATATTCCAAAAGCTTCATATCATCCAGATACTGCTGCTTATCTCCTATCTGTCCGGTCAGATATCCCTGATGATAGCGTACCATGGTTCCCTCATGGATATCCAGCATTTCCAACACATAAGAAGCTAACTGATAGGCTTCCACGGTTCTGTGTACGATCGGAAGTCCCAGATTGTTCCAGACTACATACTGGGTCTGGAACAGAGAATTGTTCTTCATATCTGCCGCTTCCCATGAAAAGCCAGGGAGATGATCCCCATACATGATCAAAACTGTAGGTTCTTTTCTTCTATTTAAAGCAAACACCAGATTCTGTATAAACTGGTCCATCTCACTGACCTGACTGCAATAATACTCAAAATCCGGATATGCCCCGTGTCCCTGTACGGAAATGGTATAAATAAAATCCGGTCCATCTGTGGAATTCAGATTTTTTTCGATTTCCCCGATCAGGATCTTGTCCTTACACCATCCGGTAGGATTTCGCTCCACGTTGTACATATATTCAATTGGCGTAAAGGTATCGAATCCTAATTGGGAAAATACTTTATGCCGGTCATAAAAGGTTCCTTCATTATTATGGATCGCATGAGCTCCATATCCCAGTTCCTTTAAATCAAAAGCCACACTCTCGCACGATGTTTTCTGAAGCACCGTCTTATATGGATACTCTCCCGGTCCGAAAAAGTCCAGATTCATGGCAGTAATACACTCAAACTCTGTATTGGCAGTACCTGCCCCCACTGACGGAACCGACAGATAGCCTGACGGGTATTTTTCTTTCAGATAGCGGAAAAATGGCACCGGATCATTCTGAAATTCATAATTCCGGTATTGGAGCGGATCAAAAAAAGACTCCAGCTGGAGCATGATCACATTCGGCTTCTGCCCCTGGATCGAAGTGTATGCCTGTTCCCCGGACAGTTCCTTTTCAATCTGGGTCATGGTTTCCACATCATAGGTTTTTGGTTTTGAAATTCCTGTGTGAAACAATGAAACAGAAAAACAGTATGGAAATCCGTAACTGCGGAACGCCTGTCCAATATTTCCAAAATGGATCGCCAGAACTCCTGTTCCCATCGCAAGACTGACCGTTCCGATCACAACCACCAGACTGGCAGCTGCCACCGCCACCTTTACCGGCAAATTTAAACCTTTCTCTATCACCGGTGCTTTCCGGTAACACCAGACGCAGGCCAGAACAGCACCGATGATCCCTGCTGCAGCCAGAATGATCTGCCACCATGTCATATACATGGTCAGCATATTCAGGGCATACTTGATCAACCTTAAATCAGCCGCTGTAAATGGCGTTGTCCGGAAGGTCAGAAGGAATCCATTCACAACACCTGCACAACACCAGACCATGGAAACCGCTGCCATAACAAAATACCGTCTTCTGGTCAGAAAAACAAGCATATAAGGAAGCAGAATAATCAGACCGTTAAGCAAAAAAATGACAGGATGCAGCACCAGATAGCCTACAGCTGCGAATATGGACTTCCTGCTGGCTGACTCTATGAACAGATTCACCAACAGCGACATCATCACGCTTCTGCCTAACCAATAAGCCTCTCTTTTCAATGCTTTCATCATCCTGCCTCTGCCTTCCTGACATTTCTGTGAAAATTTTACGGGTCAATTCTATCATAGAAGCTTTGAAAATACTAGGTGGCAAATAAGATTTTTGCCACTTTTCAAGCCGAACGTCCGTGAGACTTGGCGCGTGATTCTGGTCAGCGTAAGTTGACATATTCTTTACAGAATCACTGCGCATCCTCGCGGAGCGTTTATCTCAGTCGGAGACCCACCTCCGACTGAGATAAAACAAAAGACGAAAAACCATAATGGATTACCATCATGATTTTTCATCTTCTCTTAATGTTTCATCTTCTTTTGATTATTCATCCCAGTTATGATATACAGCCTGTACATCATCATCATCGTCCAACAGATCCAGGATACGGTTCATCTTCTTGATGGACTCCTCGTCCGTTAACTCTGTCCAGGTCTGTGGGATCATGGTAACGTCTGCCTCCAGCATCGGAACGCCTTCCTTCTCCAGAGTTTCACGAACTGCACTGAAATCTTCTGGTGCTGTGTATACTTCGTAGCTGTCCTCTTCCTCAGAGAAATCCTCAGCGCCTGCATCCAGAGCCAGCATCATCAGCTCATCAGCATCCATCTCGCACTCTTCTTTGTCGATGATGATCTGACCTTTCTTATCAAACATGTAAGATACACTTCCCGGAGTTCCTACGTTTCCGCCGCCCTTGGTAAATGCGCTTCTTACATTCGCTGCGGTACGGTTCTTATTATCAGTCAGTGTATCAACGATGATCGCAACACCGCCAGGACCATATCCTTCATAAGTAAGTACTTCGTAGTTAACGGAGTTTGCGTCACCAGCTGCTTTCTTAATACCACGGTCGATGGTATCGTTTGGCATGTTGTTCGCTTTTGCTTTTGCGATCACATCACGGAGCTTGCTGTTGTTCGCCGGATCTGGACCGCCCTCTTTTACTGCTACTGCGATCTCACGTCCGATTACGGTAAAGATTTTGCCCTTTGCGGCATCGTTTCTCTCTTTTTTATGTTTAATATTGGCAAATTTCGAATGTCCTGACATCTTTAACTCTCCTTCTTTTCTTCTGCTTTCGTCCTTTGGGTTTAGCACATCTGTAATATTTTAACACCAAACCATATGGATGGCAAGTATTTTCCCAGACATTCCTTGAAGTTTTATCTCATTTTAAAATCATAAAACGCAGCCTGGGCTTTCATTTCCTTTCCATTTCCACTGTCATACAGCCCCACAAAGGTTCCTGTAAATGATCTTCCAGCTACCTCGCAGGATAAAAACCTGGTTGATGCGATTCCTGCTTCTCTGGTATGGTCTTCATCATATCCCCATGAAAAATGATAATTCAACGCATCCGCCAAACAAGACAAATGCAACCGTTGTTTTTCTTCCACTGGAGTTTTAAACGCTTGCTGCCACATATCTTCCGCCCGTTTTTCCAGAAACAGAAAACTTATCTCCCCTAAATGTAAATGATGGATCTATTCCACCAAGACAGACAAATATTGGGTCTGACCAATCTCCCTCTGGATCATCCGTCCACACAAAGAAATTCTCACCCATAGTCCGATTCGTGGTAGTCATATAATACCTGCCTTTATGGCAACGAATCGTGGGAGCCCAGATTCCCCCAGATGGAGGAACCTGATGTAAATTCACCTGTAGTTCCTTCTATCATGTAACTTCCCGCTCCATAAATCTGATTCATTTCCATTCCGCTGACTGATTGACCATTGACCTTGATCTCTTTCATTGGAATCTTAATTCCAACTTCTGCCCGGCAATCAAATGGAACCTGGAAGTAAAAACGAATCTGATCTTTGTTCCACTCCCATCCAGCCTCGTAAGCTCCTGCCACTGACTCATAGGTCGCATGAACATGGCTAAAACGTTTATCTGGTTGTGGCTCAAATTTCAATAATCTGGGGCCAGCGCCATTTTCGCCAATTTTCAGGCCACAGACACGCTCATAAATCCATTCTACAATAATACCATACGCGTAGTGATTCAGACTGTTCATGCCAGTGCTACTGATTTTTCCGTCTGGCATCAGAGAATTCCAGCGTTCCCAAATGGTAGTGGCACCCAAATTCACCTCATAAAGCCATCCCGGATAGTCCTCGTAAAGCAACAGATCGTAAGCTTCCTTCTCATGCCCCACCTTCGATAATGCCTGACACAAATAAGCAGTTCCCACAAAACCAGTAGATAAATGGCCATCATATTTTTTCAGCAGATCACAAAGATGCTTTCCAGCTGCCTCCATCTCCTCTTCCTCGAACAACTGGAACCAGATTGCCAGCACATAGGCCGTCTGGGTATATACGGAAAGGGTTCCTGGCGCCGTCACATATGCTTTTCTGGCCGCCTGCTTTACCTCAGCGGCAATTCTTCCATAATATTGTGCATCTTCTTTTTTTTCAAGCACTGCTGCTGCTTTCGCCGTCAGTTCTGCTGAGTGCATGTAGGAAAGCGTTGCCACATAATATTTATCCGTTCCACCCTCCCTGCTATCCCCTTCCGCATCCAAAGACAGCCAGTCCCCAAAATGGAAACCACAAGTCCACATCCGTTTTCCGCTACAGTAAGTTTCATCCATAAAAATGATGAAATCCATCCACTGCTTCATATTATCGTACTGTTCTACCAACCATTTCTGATTACCATACCTTGAGTAAAGTGTCCATGGAATCATCACTGCCGCGTCTCCCCAGACACTGGCCCCTGCCTCACCCCAGTCACTTTTTTCCATCTGGAATTCCGGTTCGCCATTCATCTGTCTGGCAATAGTCAGCACATCTGGCACCACATAAGGTACTGCACCACGTTTTTCTCTCTGCTCATACGCCATATCTTTCAGATATTTCCGGTAAAAAACAGGCGTTTCCATATGATAAGAAGCCGCCGGGCAGAAAATCTGTGCGTCTCCCGTCCATCCAAGACGTTCATCTCGTTGCGGACAGTCGGTTGGAATATCCAGGAAATTGTCCTTCTGGCTCCACTTGGTATTCTGAATCAGCTGGTTCACTTTTTCGTTGGAAGTTTCGATGTGTCCGGTTTCTTCCAGTTCAGAATACAGACACCAAGCCTCAAAATCCCCCAGATTCTTCTCTGTTACTTCCATCCCAGTCACTTTCACATACCGGAATCCGTAAAAGGTAAAATGAGGCCGGATCACCTGGTCAACTCCCGCGGAAATAAAGGAAAATTCCGCTGCAGCAGTTCTTAAATTTTCACGGTAAAATTTGCCATCCTGCATGATCTCACTGTACTGGAGTGTTACTTTCTGACCTTCTGGCACATGACATCGAAATCTTACCCATCCAGTGATCTCCTGCCCAAAATCGAGAATCGTCTCCCCAATTGCCGAATGGATCAGTTTTTTCACTTTTAAGGTTTCTTTTTTCCGAACCGGTAGTCCCACCATTGGCATTAATGTTCCTCGTGGCGGCTCTGCAAACACTGCATGCAGTCTCTGTCGCTCAGGAACTTTCTCCACCACACGCTCCATCCTGGCGTCATACAGTTCTCCATCATAAATTCCAGAAAAAACGGATGGAGACTTTAACGCTAACCAGTTCTTATCCGTACCAAGCACCTGACAAGCACTGTCTTTCTTCCAGAGATACAGATCTGCCAGCACTTGGAACTGATCTCCATAATATTCCCTCAGAAGTCCCTTATTGGTGTATCCAAATTTTCCCTTATACCAACCATTTCCCAGGTAGATATCAATTCGATTTTCGCCTTTTTCCAAATACTCCTTCACATCCATGGTCTGATACTGAATCCAATACCGGTAATCCGTAAAGTAAGGAGTCAAAAACTGATCTCCCACCTTTTTTCCATTGATATAGACCTCATACAGTCCAAGTCCACACACATATAACCTTGCTTTTTCTATTTTCTCAATTTCCGGCACATCTACCCACTTGGAAAATACCGGTTGAATCTCCCTGGAAAATGGAGCTGTGATCCATTTTCCATGCCAGTTTTCCTCTGGATGACCGCCTTCAAACTGTGCGATTTCACTCTCCCCCAGTTCTCCGGAATCATCACGTACCAACACTTTCCAATAATAAGTTTTTCCGGGCTCCAGGAAAACATCTGGTGTAAATCCACAGGAATTCACTTTTTTCTCCCCGCTATCAAATACCAGTTTGGTAAAGGCTTCGTTTTCCGAGATCCACACTCTGGAATAATCCTGACATGTTCCCTTGGATTCCTTTATCTTCCAGGAAAAAACAGGATTATGAAGATCGATTCCCATGGGATTTTTCTGATAGTTGACTTTCAGATCATACAATTTCACCTTTGTTTCCTCCATCATATTTTCGCTGACATTTATTCTGCTTTTATCACCAATACCCAGTCATTGTCTTCTCTCTGCTTATTAATCGGCTTGACGCATACCTGCTCTTTTCCTGTGTAATCTCCCAGATAGCTATACACTCCATCTGCCGGATCAAACCACCATGCTGAAAGTTTCTTTCCAGTATACGGCTTCAAATCCAAAGTAAATTCACCGCCCAGATAATCATACGCAAATACATAATCAGCGCCTGCAAATACCGCAATCCGCTCATACCGTTCTTTCTGCCCAGACAACAGCAATTCTTCCGCCGGATGTCCATTCTGGTAATCCACAGACTCCATCAGACGGCGCATAATTCCCATCTGACCGGAACCAGCATGATGAAGAGCCTCTTGCCACACTTCTCGTACACCATAAGCACCTTTCTTTGTCAAATCATTATAAAACTGCTGAATCGCATTATCTCCATATGTATGTCCCATGGAACCTTCAAATACAGACCAATAAGCGTATCGGCGAACGTCCCATTCTCTCCAATATGGCTCTGTTACCACATGCAACCCCTGTAAAATCCATTCATAAGAAGGTTCTCCATCAACTGTCGGCTTTTTCGGCAGATAACCAAGATCCCGGTCCACATATCTCCAGTTATCTTCCCCAAAGAATCCCTCTTTTATAGCATTATCATCCCATGCTCCTAAGGACGCCTGATCATAACGGCGATGTCCAGACTGGAACATATTGAAATCCAGCCATGGTTCGTTATGAAACCACATAGAAGAGGAACATCTCCCAAATGGGTGATAACCGATCAGTTTATTCGGGGTCAGTTCTTTTAATAATCTTCCTTCCATTTGATAGAACTCAGGATTCACGTCCCCACGAATATCTCCACCTGAAATCCAAATAACATTGGGACTGTTTTTGTAACGCTCCGCAATAAAATGTACATATTCATTCACATTATCTGTATTTAAAATACCATGCTTCACGACTGCCCCCCAAGCCGGCAACAGCCCCATGTAAAGTCCAAGATTTTCTGCCATTTTGATTACCTGGTCGCAATGTTCCCAGAATTCTTTCTTTGTTACATCCCCACCAGCATCTGCAAGACTGCTCTCCGTTTTTCCACCAACTTCATGTAAAAGCACCGCCTGAATCACTGTAAATCCTTTATCCGCACGGTTTTTCAGATACCTATAGCTTTCCTCAATACTGCACTGTTGGAATAACAACCACGCTGTATCCCCTAACCAAAAAAACGGCTGATCTCCATTGCAAAGATATCTTTGATTATCGCTGACTCTAAGTGTTCCGTACTCCCATGGTTTCATAACGATTCCCTCCCCCGCACATTCTTTATTCTAGAATTTTTTATCCTGTAAATCAGCAACAGAATGGCTGAATTCCTTCAAATTCTACTGTCCATGTTCCATCTTTTGGAAAACCTGGCAATTCCCCGAAATCTGACTTTTAAACATAAAAATAAATCCGAACCAAATATCCACAGATAAAAGATTCGGATTCTATTATTTACGTGGAGACAACAGGGCTCGAACCTGCGACCCCATGCGTGTGATGCATGTGCTCTCCCAGCTGAGCTATGCCTCCACTGCTTATATTACCACTTTTTTACAAAAATTCAATACTGTTTTTCCGATTTTTTATGGCCGTATGATGCGGGAAACAGCTGGTAAACGATTCGTTCTACTGTTCTGGAGCCATGATCCGCAGCTGATAGTAATCGCCTCCACCGCCCGGTTCTCCCACGATCTCTGCGCCATACCGGGGCTCGCTGCTTTCATATGGGTTATACTCCAGGGACTCTGCATACAAAGCCCTGCCTTCCGGGGCTCCTGGCAGAAGACCCAGAGTTTTCATGGTTTCTACGGCAATATCCGCCATATCTAAAAAATGCTTTTCGTCCTCGCTCCAGATATAGATTCCATGAAGCTGACCGGTGGCAGTGTCCGCACAGATTTCAACGGTCGTTCCATTCGCATTTTCACCATCCGTGTCCACATGGTAATCGTATTCTGTCTGATACCAGCTGTATTCCCCATCGGTCTCATTATAACTATACGGATACATATTCCAGGAATATCCCATCGTATTGAAAGCATCCTGCAGCACACTGGCTGCCGCTTCCAGATCCACATCATAATGCCCCTGGGTATTGCAGGCCGCTCCGATCTTCTTTACCTCTTCATCCGTCAGTTCCTGATAGGAAGAAACAGACTCGTCTGGACGATTTAGCTCAGAAAGCTTATCCGATATGCTGTAAAATGCACTCCGTCCCACCATAAAAATACTGCCTAAAATATTGCATGCAACACACAGCCCGATCACAATCATAAACACCGACAATGGCTTTGGAACATTGGGCTTTGTCTTCCCCATCTTCTCCGGCTGCTTCGTGTTATCATGATACAGACAGTTTTTCTCAGACTGCGGATGCCGTTCATTCAGATAATAATCCACGTTCTGCTCATATGGCTGCCACACGATCCTGCGACACTCCTGGCAATAGTGGCTGATTTTCATTTTCTGGTCACAGTATGGACAGTATTTTTGCTTCATCGTCTCACCTCCGACTTTTTTCTAGCTCCTACCCTCTATTTTACCACAACTATCCCCTGGTTGTCTCCATGGAAATCATTTATGCACGACATTTATGCACGACATGAACTGTAATGAATCATTTTTCGTTTCGTCCATAAAATCATTTTTCGTTTCGCCCGCGTTTATTGACATCTCCGGCTCCACCCACTATAATAAGGAAGACTGTCAGGAAGCTCTCTATTTTCATGGCTTCCCAGAATTTAGGAGGAATTCAAATGACCTTTTTTACGGATATTTTAAAGGGGATCATGATCGGCATTGCCAACATTATCCCTGGTGTCAGTGGAGGTACCATGGCGGTATCCCTTGGCATCTATGACAAACTGATCGGTTCTGTCTCCAACCTGTTAAAGGACTGGAGATCCAGTGTCCGCACCCTGCTGCCACTGCTCATCGGCTGCGGGATCGGCATCGTAGGCTTCACCTACGCCATCGAGTACCTGTTAAGCCACCACACCTTTGTGACCTGTATGGCTTTCGTAGGACTGATCTTAGGCGGACTCCCCGTGCTGTTCCAGGCGCTTCGTAAGGAGCTTCGCACGCAGAAAAAATCCATCGGTATCAGCGGTGCCGTAGCCTTTATCCTGTTCTTTGCCATCTGTGCATTCCTGCCGATGCTCAAAAATAACCAGGATGTGCTTACCAGCTTTGCCGTGACCCCCATGACCATGATCCTGTTATTCTTAGTCGGCGTCATCGCCTCCGCCACCATGGTTATCCCCGGTGTCAGCGGCTCCATGGTCATGATGATCCTGGGTTACTACTATGCCGTCATCAACACCATCAAGGGCTTCTTAGATTCCTTAAAGACCTTTGATATGCCCGGACTTATCCACGGCGCCTGCCTTTTAATTCCATTCGGGATCGGCGTTCTCCTTGGTATCTTCCTGATTGCCAAGCTGATCACCTTCCTGTTTGAGAAATTCGGAATTCAGACTTACTGTGCCATCCTTGGACTGATCATCGCATCCCCATTTGCGATCTTCTACAACACCGGATTATTCAGCCAGTTATCCAGTCTCACGATTGGCTCTGTGATCTTAGGAGTTGTTCTTGCCGCAGCCGGAGCAGTCCTTACTTTAAAAATGGGAGAAGCGTAAACACAAAGAAATACCATGCGAAAACAACGCCGTCTGATCCAGTTATGGATCGACGGCGTTGTTTATCAATTTCTTTAACATAATAATCCATGTTGACTTGCCAGTTCTTCATTTAAAACTGCAATCTCAACATTCCAAATTTTCCTTATCTGTAACAATCTGGCTTTCAATTCCGCTAATGGACCAGCCAACCAGGTAATATCTTCAGCATTTTTTACCACCAGCACAAATTTTAATTGAATTTCTTTCATATTAGTCATTTTTTGTAATTGCGTTCCCACGTCAGAAGCATCTGGATATCGGTTCAAGATAGCAGCCACATACACCTGTAATGAATTAACAAATTTCTCTACAATAGATGTATAATACTCTTCAAACTTCTCTGATTTTTTCTCATTTTCATACCGCTTTGCTACATTGGGACAGCTTTTCTTAGCTTCCAAAAATACAATGCTTTTTTCATCATATCTCAGGATAAACTCAACTGTCTTGATTCCATCTCCAAGATTTTTATAAATTTTCGATTTTTCAATATGAAACAAATTCTCCTCTTGAAATTCTCCAAAACTCATTTCTGACTCTTGTATCTTTATCATCTTAATGCCACCCCAATTTCTTCTCTGTACAGCTGGCGGAAAGTATCCATGATTGCGTTATGTTCCAACAATTCGAATGCTTCTGCGATTTCACATTTTACCTGACTGTTTTCATCTTTATACAGTGAAATAAATTGTACATGGCTATCTGGATTTCGTTTTACTTCAATATATTTCGACAAAAAATAATCATGAGTTGAAACAAAAATCTGAACCCCTTCACTCTCCAGCATCATGAACAGCTCCACAAGCACCGGAATATACTTTGGATTAATATTCGCTTCTGGTTCATCCCAAAATAATACAGATCCTTTCTCCAAAGTTCCATTTTTGATCAACTGCCATAAAAGCGCAATTTTTCTTAATCCTTCTGCCACAAGATTAAATTCTAATCTTGCCTGTGTCCCTGGCTTCAAATAGAAACGATCTTCATACAAGGTCACTTTGCCAGCGCTGATCTTCTGTAAAATATCAAGATATTTTTTTCTAGCCGCTGAATCTGCACCCCTTGAAATATCTACTTTTGCAGCCGCAATAATGTCCAGATAAGTATCATCAAATTCAACATTTCCCATCTTGACTGCGGCATCCAAATTCCATGCATTAGACAAAATCTCTTTAGCCGGAATAAAAACACTAGTGAGATCAGACATCTGGCGTTCCCACTTTTCCTCAAATCCAATTTCAGCATCCCACTTTTTAGTCTTATTGGAAAAAGAAAGGTCTATTTTCGCTGTATCTGATTCTACGCAGACATACGCCCTATGATACCCTTTCTTATTTCTATTCGCCAAACGGCCAATGCTTGACTGATCTGGACGAAATAACATGGTTGTTTTCTGTGAAAATGATACATCATGCCTGGATGCCTGACAGGCTGCATACGCCAATTTCATAAGATGAGTTTTTCCCACACCATTTTCTCCAACCAGTACATTCAAGCCTTTATTAAAAGGGATTATCATTTTTTCAAATACTGTAAAATTCTCCACTTCTATTTTTGTCAATGGCATTTTATCACCTCACTCTTTTTCAGCTTTGCCTGTCATGATTGTATCATATTTTTCTATCTCCAACCACCAATATTTACAAACTATCCTAGTGATCTGTCCTCAACAACACGATCGCCTCTGGGCTGATCCTCAGATATTCCGGCACCAGTCCGGCACTTTCATGCACATGGATCGTCTTCTCAAGCTTCCACCAAAGATGATTCTTCATGGTCACATACCACTCAAACGGCATCTCCGATATCTCCGCACCTTCCACCGGAATCAGGTTCGCATCCTCTCTTTTCCCCCATTCCAGTGCTTCCCCACTGCTTAATGGTTCAAAATCATGGGCCCGGATTCCAACAGCCTCTATCTCATCGCCCACCACCTGCGCCGTCACCAGCTCCAGACCATCCCAGTCCAATGCCCGGATCTTCCTGGAACCAATCTTTTCAATCCTGGACAAATTCTTGCACCCGGTCAGCCTGGCCGCCTGCCACGTCCCCGGATCTGCAAACACCGCTTTGGTCTCACCTGCCGCGATCACCCGTCCCTCTTCCATCAGAAGCAGGTGATCACAAAGCTGAAACGCCTCATCCCGGTCATGGGTCACCATCACGGACACGCCCTCATACTCCGAAAGGGTCTTTTTCAGCTCCAGCCGCAGCCGCTCCTTCAGATACGCATCCATCGCCGAAAACGGCTCGTCCAACAGCAGTGCATCTGGTTCATAAGCCAGAATCCGCGCCAATGCCGTTCTCTGCTGCTGGCCACCGGAAAGCTGTCCCGGATATTGCTTTTCCAGTCCGGAAAGCCCAAACCGCCCGATCATTTCCCCGACCTTTGGATTTTTCACATCCCCAGCCAGTCCCGCAGCGATATTTTCCTGAACGGTCATATTGGGAAACAACGCATAATTTTGAAATAAATATCCGATTCTTCGTTTCTGTGGTTTTATGTTAACCTTTTGACTTTTATCAAACAGGATTCTCTGTTCTGTTCCCTTCTGAATGGAAATCAGCCCCTCATCCGGTGTCACGATCCCGGCGATGGATTTTAACGTCATGCTTTTTCCACAGCCAGACGGCCCTAAAATACCCAGGCACCCGCCGTCTGTCTGCAATTTTACATCCAGACGGAACCGTTTTAACTGTTTCTGAATCTCTACGTCCAGTCTTGTCTGTAACTGCTGTTCTTTCATAGGTACGATTTCTCCCATCTACCGGCTCTTTTTCTGGCTGTACCACATGACACCATTCATCAGAAATACCGATAAAAATGCGATCACCACAATGATCGCCACATACGAATAAGCGGCTTCCATATTGCCGGCCGCCACCTCCGAGTATACCGCCATGGGAAGAGTTCTGGTCTTTCCTGCGATATTGCCTGCGATCATAGCCGTAGCGCCAAACTCGCCAAGCCCTCTTGCGAATGCCAGCACGCCGCCGCTGACCACTCCCGGCACCGCATTGGCCAACAGCACCTTCCGGAAAATGGTCCATTCTCCCATTCCTAAGGTTCTTGCCGCCTGTACCAGGGTATCGTCCACCTGCTCAAAAGCGCCTCTGGCCGACCGGTACATCAGTGGAAAGGACATGACCACCGCCGCCAGCACCGTAGCTCCCCAGGAAAATGCGATCTTTATGCTGAAATACTCCAGGAAAAACTGACCAACCGGCCGTTTCACCCCAAACACGTACAACAGGAAGAATCCCGCAACCGTCGGCGGAAGCACCAGCGGAATGGTGAAAATACCATCCAGAATGGTTTTCACCAGCGGATGGGAGATCCGGACCACCATCCAGGCAGCCAGAATCCCCATAAAAAATGTAAACACGATGGACAGGCCCGCTGTCCTCATAGATATCAGAATCGGAGACCAGTCCATGATCATTCCCTCCTCTTTATTCTCCTTTGTTGAAGCCGTATGCCTCAAATACCTTCATAGCCTCATCGGTTGTTAAAAATTCCACAAAGTTTGCTGCCACCTCTGCGTTAGCGCTGTCTTTTACCACTGCCACCGGATAGATCACCTTGGTCTTTAAGCTTCCCTCCGGAGCCTCTGCCACAACCTCCACCTGGTCTGCCATACTTGCAGCGTCTGTTGCGTAAACGATACCTGCGTCAGCGCTGCCTGCTGCCACCTGGTTTAATACCTCAGTCACATTGGTTCCGAAGCTGGTCTTGTCCTGGATCTGGTCCCACAGCCCTAAATTCGTCAGGGCTTCCTCGGAATACTGACCTGCCGGAACACTGGCCGGATCGCCCAGAGCGATGCTGTCTGCTTTTACAATATCCTCAAAAGACTGGATTCCTTTGTCGCTGCCAGTTGGAACGATCAGAACGATCTTATTTTCCAGAAGGTCTACGATGGAATCACTGTCGATCATGCCTTCCTCATCCAATGCCTTCATCTGCTTTTTCGCAGCAGACATAAATACGTCTGCCTCCAAGCCCTCCTCGATCTGGGTCTGCAGTTTGCCTGAGCTGTCATAGGTGCCTTTCACCGTCACGCCTGGATACTGCTCCTCAAACATTGGGATCAGCTCTTCCTCATATGCGTTCTTTAAGCTGGCTGCTGCTGCCACTAAGATCTCGGTCTTCTGTCCTGCTCCTGATCCGCAGCCTGCTAACGCTCCGGATACCATCACAGCTGTCATCACAGCTGCCATTCCCTTTTTCCATGTTTTTCCCATAACCCAATCTCTTCTTGTCCTTTTCTTATCTTCCACTCACCAGCTCGTTAAGCGATTCATTTCCATTATTTTTACTATTTTGCAGCACAGTTGGTGGCACTGCCTTTCAAAATATCAAGACCGTGGCCCAGCGCTCCAATCGCATACTCCAGACATTCTCTCACTGCCTTGGGACTTCCAGGCAGATTGACGATCAACGCGTCTTTGCGGATTCCTGACACTCCTCTGGATAACATTCCTCTCGGCGTCACCTGTAAGGAACAGTAACGCATAGCCTCGGAAATGCCCGGTGTTTCTCTCTCGATCACCCGTTTGGTGGCCTCCGGCGTGTTGTCCCGTTTGGAAAATCCGGTTCCACCGGTGGTTAAGATCAGGTCCGCCTCATTGTTGTCTGCAAGACCACATAACAACGCTTCCAGCATCGCCCCCTCATCAGGGATAATCTTCTGAAATACCACTTCATAGCCCTCGTTCCGGACAATCTCAGCGATCACTCTGCCGCTCTCGTCGATCCGCTCTCCTTTGGAGGCGGTGTCGCTGAGGGTGATAATTGCAACTCGGTACATATGGATCAGTTCTCTCCTTTCCCGATCACCTCAAAAACATCCCCTTCGGAAATGACGCCCCCGTGGATCACTTTCGTAAATACGCCGTTGGTCGGCATAATACATTTACCCATTTTTTTGAAAATCTCGCACCCATTATGGCACTCTTTGCCGATCTGAGTCAGTTCCAGAACCACATCGCCGCAGCGGAATCTGGTTCCAATCTTCATTTTTGTAAAATCATATCCGCTGATCACCAGATTTTCCCCAAAAGCACCATCGATCACACCGGCACCCTGGCGATTGAAGTCCTGGATGGTCTCGTAGGACAATAAGGACACCTGACGGTGCCAGTTTCCCGCATGGGCATCATGCTCCACACCCCAATTTTCAATCAGTCTGGCTGTATGGACATTTTTCTTCTGTACACCGCGGATCTCGCTGATACAGATGGCCATTACCTTTCCCATCTTACCTAACCTCCTATTTTTGACATATTTTGTTTTTCTATATTTTCTACCTGTTTTTCAAAATGATGGCACTGAGGCTTTTTCTGGATTTCCTTCTCAAGCTGCTCCTGAATTTCTGTATCCGACACCCCGCTCCGCAGCAGACTCCTCAGATCCAGAGTCTCCCCGTACTGGAGACAGGTCTTAAATCCACCGTCCGAGGTCAGCCGCACCCGGTTGCACTCTCCGCAGAATTTATGGGAAATGGCGCTGATGAAGCCGATCTTTCCCCGAAATCCAGGAAGCTCATAATAATGGGCAGGCCCATTGCCCATGTTCCCATCATAAGGGCAAAAAACACCATACTTCTGCTCCAGCAGCCCCAGAATCTTCTCTTCCGAAATTCCATCCTTGTTCCGTCCCTGGCCGATGGGCATCAGTTCGATGAACCGCACTGTCAGAGGATCATCCTTTGCCAGTCCTGCGATGGCGGTCACATCATCCAGATTGTATGCTGCAGGCACACAGTTGACCTTGACGTTCAGCTCCGGATACCTTAATGCCTCTGAGAGTCCATCTAATGCCTCTGAGAGCTGGTCTCTTCTGGTGATCTCCAGGAATTTTTCCCGGTTCAGGGTATCAAGGCTGATGTTCACACCATCCAGTCCAGCCTCCACCAGTCCACCGATCTGTTCCTTTAACAGCACCCCATTGGTGGTCAATGTCACCTGCTCCATGTGACACGACTCTTTCAATGCCCGGATCAGCCACGGCACGCCCTTTCGCACCAGCGGCTCGCCTCCGGTCACCTTCACCTTGCGGATCCCCAGCTCATAAAAAATCCTGCATAGCCGGATGATCTCCTCATACGTCAATATCTGGGAATGTTCAAACCAGGTCACGCCCTCTTCCGGCATACAGTATCGGCACCGAAGGTTACAGCGATCCGTGATGGAGATCCGCAGGTAGTCGATTTCCCGGTTCCACTGATCTCTCATGGCTGCGCCTCCTGACCGCCAGCCAGAAGCTCCAGGATCAGATCTGCGGCTTTTTTGTAATCGTCTAAGGCAATCACCGGAACCTCTGAACCATCTTCAGAAACCGTCCCACACGTTCCCAATTCCGCTTTCTCTACCTGAAAGCCTTCCATATCCGTTGCCACCGCCAGCAGATTCCGTCCATTTCCTGCCAGCCGTTCTGAATTGCCTTTTCTCACCAGCTCAATTTTCGGAAAATCCCAGTTTTTTCCACCCTCCAGCAGCACCAGATCTGCTTCATCCACCGCTTCCAGCATGTCCTCCACCGTACCGGCTTTCTGTTTCACCACCATGCTGTGGGTATCGCAGAACACCGCTGTTGCACAGGCTCCGGCTTTTCTGATCCGGTAACTGTCGGTTCCCTCCACATCCGGCTCAAAACTGTGGCCATCATGCTTCACCACCGCAGTTTTCACCTGCTTTTGAGTCAAAATCGGAAGCAATCTTTCAATAAACGTCGTTTTCCCGGAATTCTTGCATCCGCAGATACTGACCACCAGCGGCTTCTTCCGCTCTTTCCGGTCATAGATCCCGGATTTTCCACCCTCTTTATGCTCCAGATGGACGTCCGTGATCTCCATAGCCCGGTCCATAGCCTTGCACATATCGTAAATCGTCAGCAGCGTGACATTGACGCCCATCAGCGCCTCCATTTCCACGCCCGTTTTTCCCGACACCTTCACCGTACAGATGGCCTTGATCAGCCCCTGCCCTTCCTCAATCTCAAAATCTATGGTGCTCTTATTCAGGCACAGCAGATGGCACATGGGGATCAGACTGGAGGTCTGTTTGGTGGCCATGATCCCTGCCACTCTCGCCACACCCAGCACATCCCCCTTCTTTGCTGTTCCCTGTAAGATCGCCTGCATCACCGCGTCATTGACCCGGATCTTTCCGCTGGCAACCGCTGTCCGCTCTGTAACCGCTTTGTCGGACACATCCACCATCACAGCATTGCCATTATGGTCAAAATGATTGAACTTTGCTTCCATGAACCTGCTCTCCTATTTTCATTTGAATCTTGTCACATTCCTTTTCTTTACTGCCTGCGCCTTACAGTATCCAGACATTCACCTTTTCGCCCTTTTTTAACGCTTCTGATCCTTTTGGAATATCGATCATACAGTTACATCCCGCAAATGACCGGATCTGCCCGGAACTATGGCCTTCTGGAATATACACGCTTCCATTTTCATAGAATCCCCTTAAAAACCTTCTTTGCGGAGATTTTTTCAGAAAATCTCTTTCCATTTCTGCAGTCTGGCGCTTACATTCCAGCCACCGGCTTCCCATCAGCGCACTGACCATCGGTCTGCCAAGCAGTTCCAACACTGCTGCTGCCGCAAACGGGTTCCCCGAAAGCGCCAGCAATGGTTTTCCATTTACAATCGCACATTTAGATGGAGAGCCCGGTTTTACTTCCAGCCCGCCAAACAGGATCCGATCACTGATCCTCGGAAGCACCTCATTTAAAATATCCTTTTCTCCCACAGACACACCGCCTGTCGTGATCACCCCATCCGACTGCTCCATCTCTGACAGGATTGCCCTTTCCACGCTGGCTGCATCATCAGCAATCTGTATGGTCCTGCATGAAATTCCCCATTCCCGCAGCCTTGACCGGATCAGATATTGATTGGTATTATAAATCTTCCCACAATTCATCGGCTCCCCGGGCTCAATCAGTTCATTTCCTGTGGTGATCAGGGAAATCCGTGGGATTTTCCTTACCTTTACCCGTTTTTTTCCACCGCTGGCCAGAATTCCGATGGAGATATAATCCAGACGGGTTCCTTCCTTCACCAGAATGTCCCCTGCGTGATAATCCTCTCCTTGAAAACAATAATTTCCATAAGGCTTCACCTCTTCCCAGATGGAAACCTGTTTTTCTCCAAGATCCGTATCCTCCTGCCGTATCACCGCATTGGCACCTTCAGGAATCATGGCTCCGGTCATGATTCTCACGGCCTGTCCCGGGTTTACACAGATATGACTCCGGTCACCGGCGCATAATTGATCAACCACCGGAAATACCACCGGATGCTCTCTTGACGCTCCTTTGGTCTCTTCTCCCCGCAGGGCGTATCCATCCAAAGGCGATCTTGGAAATGGCGGCTGGTCATACTGTGCCTGGTAGCTCTCTGATAAAATCGTTCCATCTGCCGCTTCCAGATCACATTCCGTTTCTGCAAGTGGTTTTACCGCTTCATAGATCCGTTCCACAGCCTCTTCCAACGGAATTCTATTTTGCAAGATCTCCCTGTTTTTCTTCATATTTTCATACCTTTCCAAAGGCACAATCCGGGTATCTGCACGGATCACAGCCCAGGCACAGACCGCCATTGCCCAGCGCCCAGATATCTTCCTTCGACACCTTCATGCCTGCCGCGATCCTCGGCAGCATGATATCAAAAATCGTGCTTTTTGCATACATCACACATCCAGGCAGTCCCATCACCGGCGTTCCATTCTCAAAGTACCCCAACAAAAACATGGCTCCCGGCAGAACCGGTGCGCCGTAAGTGACGATCTCTGCCCCGGATTTCTTAATGGCGCCCGGCGTCTTATCATCCGGATCCACGCTCATGCCGCCAGTACACAGGATCATATCCACCTGCTTTTCCCTCATCATGGCAATGTCCCGGCAAATGGCTTCGTCAGAATCTCCCGGATAGGTGTGTTCCACCACTTCAATACCATATTGTTTTAATTTTTCTATGACCACTTCCGAAAATGTATCCTTAATGATCCCTTTCTTCACTTCATTTCCTGTCGTGATCAGACCCGCCGTCTTTAATTGATATGGCACAACCTCCATGATCGGCGCCGGACCCGCTTTCCTTTCCGCTTCTTCCATCTTTTCTTTCTCGATCACCAGTGGAATGATCCGGGTTCCTGCAATCTTCATGCCTTTTTTCACCGGAGTATAGGAATGTCTGGTGGCGATCATCATCTCTCCAAGGGAATTGACCTGATACAGCTTCTCCGTATCGATCTTTAAAACCCCGTCACAGGCCGCCGTAAGGTCGATCTTCCCTTCCTTCGGACTGCCAGAAGCGACATGCTCTCCCGAACAGATCCGCCGCAGGTACTCTACCGCCTCATCCTCATGAAGCATGTTTTCATGTTTCTCCCACACGTAGAGGTTTTCCTTGCCCATGGATAATAACACCGGAATGTCCTCCTCCGTAACAATATGCCCTTTCCGAAACCGTGCGTCCTTGGTCACGCCACGGATGATCTGGGTCATGTCATGGCATAAAACATGGCCCACTGCGTCTTCTGTTTTGATCAGTTTCATATTTTCCTCCTAACATAGAATCCTGCTTGCAGGATTCTCCGCCTGCGGCGGGTCGCTTTCGCGACATACTTCCCTGCCGCCGCAGTGCGATACCGCGAAGCATTTTTATGTAACAGGTAATTTCAACGAAATTTCCTGTTATATGAAAAATCCGCCCTTTGTTTCTGAAAAGGCGGATTTTCTGTACATCAAAAACACCTTGTCTTTGTCATTGCCAAAAACAGGTTTTTCTATGTCTGCTCCTTTTCAAATAACGGAATGCAGAAGCGTTTCCGCCGCTGCCTGGCTACTGATCAAAAGTTCTCGTGAACTCTTGATGTTTGCGGTCTCATATCATGAAGTTCGTCACTTTTTAGATAATTCGACTTCAGAGCCTTTTTATTATTTATCTAATTTTAATTATTTAAATCTTTTCAATCTTGACATTGACACATTTGAGGGATGGGAAACCACTAATTGGGCAACAATCTGTATCATCTGTCAACAAGTTTGCATTTGCTTCCAGATATCCGTGAGTGATCTGAATTGCTCCCTTTGCCATTGTGCCATACTCCATAATGTGTACCGGGATCTCAATCTGACCGATTCTGGAGGTAACTCGGATCTTGTCGCCCTCTTTTAACTGCAGCATTTTTGCATCCTCATCGTTCATCTCCGCAACACCATATGGATGTGCCTTCTTGATCTGAGGAATATTGCGATATCTTCCGTGGAAATAATATACCTTTCTTGCACCGGTAGTACATGCCCACGGATATTCTTCATCCTTTTCTTTGACATAAGATGGAATATTGTCAATCGTAGGGATTCCTGGATATCCATATTGTTTTAATAATGTAGAGCTGAGCTCAATCTTGCCAGTTGGAGTTGGAAATGGCTTTTCTCCTGCATTGAAACGCTCTTCGTGCTTCATATAGCGTACTGGGCAGGCCTGAACTCCACTCGGATGGGCTTTCAAATACTCATAATCATATCCACTTGGCTCCATGATGTAGTTAATCAGTTCTTTCTCATCCTTCCATGGGAAGTAAGAACCTGCACCCATTCGATCCGCTAACCCCTTGTAAAATTCATACTCGGTTTGAAGGTCACTCTCAATGCACTTTGCTGCCAAATATGCAGATTGCTCAATTCCATTAAAGTATAACTCATCCCGTTCAAAATTGGAAGCAGCTGGAAGCACATAATCTGCAAGTTTTGCCGTTTCAGTCATGAACAGATCCTTTACTACAAATAATTCCAGGCTGCTCAGGGCCTTTCTTGTCTTTGCAGAATTCGCCTCTGTCATAACCGGATCTCCTGCTGTCAGAACCAGCCCTTTAAACGGATAATCCTTTCCTTCATACTTGCCTGTCAGAATTGTATCCATTAACATCAGTGTATGGCTTTCTTTTCTGAAATGTTCAAAAATCGGATACTTAGAACGACCAATCGGCTCGATATCAAACGTCACCTCATCATAGAGTGTCAGGGCATTTCTCTTATGATTCTCATTGATCAGCATACCGCCCTTCTGGTCAATTGCACCGACGAGACAGTCAATCATGGATGTGACACGGCTGTTGGAAACACCATTGGACTGGTGCTCCAGACCACATCCCGGCCAGCTGCAGACTTTATGTCCTGCCTCTTTAATCATCTGCACCATCTGATCAATCGTCTCTACAGGAACACCGGTCACTTCACTTGTGTACTCCTTCGTAAACTGTTTTGCATACTCTTTCAGTTCATCAAAGCCAATCGTATATTTTTCAATAAACTCCATATTAACGATCTGTTTCTCGATCATTTCGTTAATGATACAGTATCCTAATACTGCATCAGTACCAGGACGAATCACGACAAACAAATCTGCGATTCTCGCCTGCTCATTATATTTGACATCCACGACAATAGATTTGGCGCCCTTTTCTCTTCCTTCATTCAGGTCCTGGGTCCAGTAGGAATGTGCCGCAGGTGAGTTAGTTCCCCAGAAGATTGCCAGATTGGTGTTTCGGAAATCTGCCTGTGGCCAACATCCATAATTTAAATGGAATGCAATAAATCTACCGGCATTACACTGGGTGTTATTACTAAAATAGTTTGGAGAACCAATCGCTGTATTAAATCTGCGCATCAGGCCCTCATTCTGGTCGAATCCCGTTCCTTCTCCCTTCCAGCCTGCCACAGCCTGCTTTCCATACTTTTTCTGCAATTCCAGCATCTTCTCGGCAATTTCATCCATCGCCTGCTCTAATGGAATTTCAACAAAACCATCTGCTGTTTTTTTCAGAGGTTTCGTCAGACGCTCCGGCAGATTCAGCCATGTAACGGCACTGCTTCCTTTAATACAGATTCTGCCTCTGTTGATATGATTGTCCTTGTCACCACTGATTCTTACAACTTTATTATCCTCTACAGTCACCTCGATTCCACAGCCGGAACCGCACATTCTGCATATTGATTTACAGATCTTTTTCTCTCCCATTTTCATTAACCTCGCTTTGTCAAATCCTCTATCTGCATATCGATTCTGTAACGTTTTCTCGTCACAGCATCCTCCACATCCTCAAACTGCAGTGCGCCACTGATACAATGCGTTACACATCTTGGATCTCCACCACACAGATCACATTTATGGCTGACTAATTTCACATGGTCAAAATGGATATTTCCATATGGACATGCTAAAATGCACATCTTGCAACCTGCACACTTTTCCTGATCTAATACAACTGCATTTGTCTTTTCATCACGGCTGATTGCATGTGCCGGACATACTTTCATACACCACGCTTCCTCACAGTGGAAACAAGTCATCGGTACAACAAAGCGCTCTTTAATATAATCATTAATACGAATATTTGCAAATTCCACTTCACAGGAACTCTGGCTTTTTTCAAATGCACACGCCATTTCACAGTTGCGGCAACCAACACATTTTCTTAGATCTATTGTTATCGTCTTCATAATCCTTTTCTCCACATCTCATTAAACGTTGTTTTATTGATATAATCAAAGATTTCTTCCGGTTTACACTCGATGGACTCCTTCTTACGAATGATCGGTCTCATCTTTCCAAAAATTTTAACCGCATCACTGCTTCCTACCAGACAAGCTCCAACAACCTTATCATCTTTATAGCAGATTTTCAAATATCCATATCCTGCTGTTTCGTCAAACACATACGTCTGATCCGCATCTGCATCATAAAATTTACCCATAGAAGCAACAGTCACACCATACATTTCTGTTACATTCATGTTCAAACTGCCTTCATACTCAAAATCGATCCCAGCCATATTTTTTCCAGCTGTTTTTCCCATTTCACATGCTGTTGGCCATAACGCATGGATCAGATGTTCATCACCAAATGTGGTTGGTCCCGCTGCAACATCTCCAGCTGCATAAATATTAGGAATGTTCGTTCTCATATGAGAATCCACTAAAATTCCTCGTTCTGTCTGAATGTCGGTATCTTTTAAAAATCCAATATTAGATCTGACACCGGTTCCCACGATCACGAAATCAGCTTCAATTTCCTCACCACCTGCTAAATGGATCTTGAATGTTCCATCATCCATTTTTTCAAATCTCTGTGTAGAAACTCCGGTTCTTAGATCGACCCCCTTCTCCCTGATCTTTTCTGTCAGAAGTCTTGCTCCCTCTTCATCCAGGACACTCGGCATAATACGGTCCATCAACTCAAGAACCACCACATCCAGTCCTCTGTATCTCGCAGCCCATGCTGCCTGCAAAGCAACAAACCCGGAACCGATCACGCAGACCTTCTTAGAGTGATCAAAATATGGAATCAGATGGTCTAAATCACTCTGAGTCCACATATGAAAAACTCCCTCTTGATTGATTCCTTCAATTGGAGGAGATACTGCATATGAACCGGTTGCGATTAATAATTCATCATATGGATACTCTGTTTGCTCTGTCTTTACTGTCTGTTTTTCTATGTCAATGCCGATCACTTCAGCACAGATCATTTCGGCATAATATTTTTCAAAATAATCTTCAGGGCAAATATGAATTCCGGCATATGGGATCTTTTTTCTTAAAATATAAGGAATCAGTACTCTTGAATATGGTAGTTTTCCTTCTTTTGATATGACGGTAACCTGACTCTCCTGGTCATGTTTTCGGAAATTTTCCAATGCACTGAGTCCAGCTGCACTGTTTCCGATGATTACGATTTTTTTCATAATGCTCCTTTTTATCATTATAAAATTTTCTAGTCTAAGAGAAACATTACAGCATGAGTATCAGTTTTTGCCAATAACTCATGCTGTAATCCTTCATATTATTTTATTTTCTCTTCATAACATTTTTTCAATTGCTCGAGCGCTCCAACCACCTGCTCGTATCTGGTAGCGATGTTCATTCTCATAAAGCCTTCGTTGTGATCACCGCCAAATTCATCTCCTGCTGAGAATACAATTCCGTACTCACCTAAGAGATCCGTCAATTCCTGACAATTCATCTTCCAATCCTGGAAATCAAGCCAGAACAGATAAGATGCTTCTGGTTTTGTAAGTTTTACTTTAATATCATTCTTTGCAAACCAGTCAACGATATAATCTTTGTTTTTCTGCAGATATTGCTGCAGTTCAAGGATATATCCCTCGCAATGCTCATAGCCTGCTGTGGAAGCAACCAATCCAAGATCAACAACATCCATACGTGCATTCGTCGATGCAATGCCATACCTGTCTCTTAACTTCTTATTCTGGATCACAACTGCTGCTGTCTTCAGTCCAGGGACTCCGAATACCTTGCCGGAACTGGTCAATACAACGCAGTTATTCTTCTCTGCATCACATACACTTAAGATAGACACATGTTTTCTGCCATCATAATACACATCCGAATGAATCTCATCACTGAGGACAATCACATCATTTGCATTACAGATGTCATACATTCTCTGCATCTCTTCCTTTGTAAATCCTCTTGTACAAGGATTACCCGGATTACAGATCACCAACATTCTCACGCGAGGATTCTTTGCCATCTCTTCTAATTCTTCAAAATTGATGGACCAGGTGCCTTCTTCCCGATTGTATAACAAGGCATTATCAAATAACATTCTTCCGTTATTCTTCGTAACTGTATAAATCGGTCCGAACACAGGAGTCTGTACAATCACACCATCTCCAGCAGCAGTAAATGCCTCCAGAATCACCTTAAATACAGCCATTAAAGCCGTACCAGGCATTACTTCTTCTGGTTTAATATCCAATCCATAGCGTTTCTTCTGGTACTTTGCAAATGCCTTTCCAAAATAACTTTTGTCGCAAGCGTAAGATAAAATACACTGATCTACTTTTTCATGGATCGCTGCTCTTATTTCTTCTGGCATGCGGAAATCCATATCTGCAGTTCCCATTGGAAACTGAGCACCTTTTCCTTCGCCGTCCCACTTCCAAGTATTTGTATTTCTCCGGTTCAACGGTAAATCAAAATCGATCATAAATATCCTTCTTTCTTCACTTTACACGATTATTCTGCTTTTGTACTCTCTAATTTGAAAAAACGTTTACCATTTTTAAATCCGATACCAACAACCGATAAAATAATTGCCATTACAGAACAGCCCCATCCAAAGAAGTTATACGGTAATGCGGCAATCGTAGAAACTCCGGAAATTGCTGCCAAGAAAATTGCAGTATCACACCATGGAATACAGGTCAGATACTGGGTACTTGCAGAAACGGCTGTAGAAACCAGATCCATGCTATCCATACCCTCATCCTCAAACTTCTTAAGGAATAAGTCTTTTGGCATCATACCTGCCAGGAAAGAACTGGAAGTTAATCCTACGATTAATCCAGCTAATACAACTGCGGAAGCATTTAATAATACTCTGCTCTTTACCTTTGCGAAGATCGTATCTGCGATTACATCCAGGGCTTTAATCTCCATTAATACAGTTCCGTACATAGATGCTACAATTACGATCAGAGCTGCATTAATCATACTCATTGCGCCGCCACGGTTGCAAAGATTTAAGAAAATGGAGCTATATCCATCTTCTGCGATCCCTGCTGTTCCTGCTAAAGTGAATCCGTTATAAATTGCGTCTAATCCAGCACCAAAGGAAAAACCATTAAAGATCATACCAAACACAATACCAATTAAAGAAGTCAGACCTAAAGTCATTAAAATTGGTTTTTTCATAAAGGTCAGTGCAAATACAAATACCATTGGCAGAATAACCAGTACATTGGTATTAAATACACTGCTGATCTCCTGACGGATCACGTCGGCCTGAGACAGGTCTGCTGCGGAAGATCCATTTGCAAATCCTAATACGGTATAGGCAACGATCGCTAAAATAATGGTTGGTACTGTATAGTAAGCCATACGTTTAATCATTGTCATGGTATCAACATCTGCAAATCCAGCTGCTACGTTAGAAGTATCCGCCATTGGAGAGCAAAGCTGTCCAACATGGGAACCAGACGCAACTGCACCGGCTACTAATGGAAGCGGTACGCCCATACTCTGTGCAATTGCCAACATGATCACACCAACTGTACCTGCAGTTCCCCAGGAAGTACCGATGATGACCGAAACGATTGCTGTAATCAGGAATGATAACACAACCATCAATGTCGGATTAATAATTTTAATCAGATAATAAATGATCGTTGGAATTGTTCCAGAGAAAATCATGGAAGCAACGAAAGCACCGATCAGTAAAATGATCAGGAATACTTCCACAACTCCTTTTTCTCTTTCATAAACCGGACCCATAATATCATTCCACCGATAACCACAGCGATATGCAATTGCCATAGACCATACAATTGCAATCATCATGGCCGGAATGATTGAAATATCCAATTTTACAGAATATACTACTAATGCCAACAGTACCACTAACATCGAGATAGCTTCCAAAAAATGCGGCCTTTTTTTCTCAATCACTTTATTGTTCTCCATAGTATTGAAATATCCCTTCCCCTTCTCGTTTGAATTACGGTTTACACAACTGCAATTACTTCAACCTCACACAATACATTTTTCGGCAATGTTTTCACTGCCACACAGCTTCTTGCTGGTTTCTCGGTAAAATATTTTGCGTAAATCTCATTAAATTTAGCAAAATCCCCCATGTCTGCAATAAAGCAGGTTGTTTTTACTACCTTTTCAAATGTAGTACCTGCTTCTGCTAAAACTGCGCCCAGATTCTTCATGACCTGTTCAGCCTGCTCTTCAATCGTATTCCCCGCGATTGCATTGGTTTCAGGATTTACTGGAATCTGTCCAGAAGTATATAACACTCCTCCTGCTACAACTGCCTGAGAATAAGGACCAATCGCTGCTGGTGCCTTCTCCGTAGAAACTTTTAATAAACTTTCGTTCATTGTTGCCCCTCCTTTTGTGAACTTTTTCTCATATTTATATAATAGCGCATTATTTTTGTTTAGTCAATAAAATTTTTTAATGTTTTTTATGTTCTTATTTTTTATTTAATTGCAAAAAAATACACTGCTTTCGACGTATATCAAAAGCAGTGTATTCCCTTATTTTTCAAGATTTCTAAGATGCATATATACCGTATTCTTACTCATCATCAATATATTGGCTGTGATCTGAACAGAATCCTTTAAATTGTAAATTCCCTTCTCATAAGCCCTTTTTACAATTTCTTTATTCTTTTTCGCTACAGAAACAGAAGCATCATTATAGACCTCTTTTTTTATAGTGTTCAAAGTTTCCTCCACCAATTCTTTGCTATTGGAAGAATAAGTCTCTTCATTATTATCAGAATCCGTATGAACATTTCCAACAAACATTTCCTGCATAAATTCCTGCAGCGGTGTATTCAGATAAAAGTTAATGCATAACAATCCGATAATTCTGTCATGTTCTCCTTTGATAGCGATTGTAGCAGATTTCAGAGGTTCTCCCTGCTTATTCTTACTAAAATAAATGACCTCCATGGCGCTTCTATTATTCTGAAGTTCCTCTAGCATCTTTAATGCCAGATCTGTAATTGGTGCTCCCTCCTGGCGGCCTGTGTGATAACCATTGATCACTTTGATTGCAGAATGTGAAAAATCTTCCAGACTATGTAATACCATTTCATAACCTGTTCCTAAATACTTGGACAAACCATCCAGCATACTAGAATACGATTTTAAGATTAATCGATCCACTCCTGTTAATTTGATTTCGCTATTTTTCATTTTACCCCCGCTCAATTACTACATTTTCCTCCCCTGTGTCTTCATCTCCTTATAAACATTTTACTACTCTTTGTAAAAAATTTCATTAAATAATTTTAGATTCTTCACTTTTTATTTTTTCATACTCCTCCGGCGTATTGACATTCCGAAAACACCTCTCATACTCCTCCGGCATTTCCACATCATGAACCTGTAATCTTTTTAACAGTTTTTTCAATGCCAGTTCTCCATTTTTGATCTGCTCTTCCAACACCGGACAAATCCGTTTCCGATAAACTGCACACACCGGATGGATTCTTCCATTCACCACCGGAATCACACAGTCGTCCTCCTCTTCCATCTGCCCGATCAGGAAATCCATACATTCCGTAGTCATCATCGGATAATCACAGGCCACAAAAAACACTGTCTCATAAGCCGCCCGCTGTAAACAACTGAACATTCCTCCCAGTGGACCAAGATCCGGAATCTGATCCTGCCAGAGCGGATAGGGCATGTCCTCTGCATTCTCTTCATTTTCTTTTCGTCTTGAAATTGCAATCTCACCAAATCCTTGAAGCTGCTTCAGAATCCGGGTCTGGAAGCTTTCCCCATCAAGCATCAGCTGCTGCTTCGGATGATACCCCATACGGCTGGATTTTCCACCTGCCAGTAAAACAGCTGTCATACATTGTTTCTCCCTCATAATCCACCCCCATATGATATCTCTGATACCGGATTGCTCTGCACTGCGTACTCCCGCAATCCTCATAATAATCCCATTACCATTCTACCAGAATTGTGCCGTCTTTTACATAAAAAATGACTTTGATAGATTTCAAGTATCTATCAAAGCCATTTTGAATTTACCAGACTCCTATTCCCTTACTTCCACTGTCTCCGCTTCCGGTCGGCAAGATAGCCTAACAGAAGGAGGATCGCTGCAGCGATTCCGCAGTAAATCCAGATTCCATAGCGATTGGTATCTGTTATGGTATCCTCTGCCTTTAAGTCCGTAGCGTTATTGATCAGCCCCTGTTTCGTCAGCTCTTTTACTTTCTCGCTGATGGTCGCGATCTCGCTCTTTGGACCGGAAAGGAAGTCTTCTACGTCATAAACCTCGTAGGACTTGGTATCCGCATTGTAGATGGTTACCAGCTGATCCTTTGCCTTTGCCTGGGACTGCTGGACTTTTGTGCCATCAGCTGCGGTCTCTGTCGTTTCACCGGCGGATGTAGTCTTATCTGCATCTGTCTGACCGGATACAACCTGATCACCAGCTTCGGCTTTCTGGCCTGCTGCAGCCGGATCAACAGCTTCTGACTTCTCGCCTGTCACAGCCTGATCACTGGTTTCTGATTTCTTTCCTGTTGCAGCCGGATCACCGGTTTCTGATTTCTCATCCGATGCAGTCTTGTCTCCTGCCCCGGTCTTCTGCTCCTTCTCAGACTGGCTGATCTCCTGAGCCTGCTGACCATCCTTTGCAGTCTGATCTGCTCCAGATGCCTGATTACTCTGGCTGTCACCAGAGGTCTGTCCTGCATCCGATTTTTCTGCATCAGGCTGAACTCCGGTCTGCGTCTTATCTCCAGACTGTTCCTGATTTCCAGCGTTCTTAGAGTCTTTCTCCTGAGCATCTGCCTTCTCAGCGTCGGCATCTGCCTTTTCAGAAGCCTTTTTCTCAGAACCTTTCTTCTCAGAAGCTGCACCCAGACTGTTCTGACTGCCATCCACGGTTGTGGTGTCGGAATCATCTGCCAGATCGGTATTATCTTTCTGGTCAGAAGCCTGATCTGCAGTCTTACTCTGATCTGAACCGCTATTCTGATCCAAAGCACCATTCTGATCCGAACCACGATTCTGCTCGGAACCACCGGTCTGAGCCGCATCACTATTCTGATCCGCATCGCCTGTCAGACCTGCTCCATCTGTACCTTCTGCGTTATCAACGCCACTTGCAGTTCCATCCTTACTGTCGGCATTTCCTGTGGTATCTGCTCCATCCTTCCATGTGGTAATGGTACGTTCAATCTGACGAAGCTGGCCAAGAATGCCATTGGAACCACCCTGCTGGTACTGGGCGATCATGTTTTGGGCACCTTTGTAGCCGGAATTGTTCAGACCAAACCAGCTTCCTGCCTTAGATACGATCCAGTCTTTTGCGTAATCAAAGATTCCCACATCATTGCCTGTATCATACTCATCCTCGTACAGATCAATCGTCTTACCTGTAATGTAATCAAATGCAAATGCAGTACCGTTCTTGTAACGACCGATCGCCACTCTGGAATCACTTGCTAAGTTGTCTGCCAGTTCTGCGATGCTGCAGTTCTTAAATCCGTCTGGCAGCGTCAGGTCATTACCCAGATCCTGAATCACGCCTTCACCAGTCAATACAGACAGATAACGATTATCACCGTAAGCGTCCGCCAGAATTGCTCCCGTTACCGCATCCAGCTCATTGTCTACCGGATACAGATAACCATTCTTCACGTAAATCAAGCTATCCAGAGTATTCTCTTCTCCGCCCTTTACAGAAATGGTATCTTTACCGTAAACCTCCAGTGTGGTATCACCATACTGGAACTGGTATAATGGCTGACTTTCGATGTCTGCTAACTGCTTCATGGCATCAACCATATTCTGAGTTCCATTTGCATGATCGGTTCCGTCAAGCCCTGCTGCATCATCCATGGAACATGCTGCAACTGCCTGACCACCAGCCACATTCAGTACCGCTTCTGCTGTCTCTGCCATGGCATCACGGTCCACTACGGAACGTGCTTCCACCGTTCTGGAAGCCAGATCCCAGACGTCTCCGTTCACATCCAGCGCCTTACCAGCCCACATATTTAAGAACTGGCCTTCACATAAGCCCTGAACCACGGCTTCTTCCTGATCTGCGGATGCAGAATTGTCAGCCGCACCAGAAGCCGTTGTCTTCGCCTTAGAAGCAGTTGTATCATCCGCCCATGCAGAGCTTCGGATACCGCTTCCAGTCATGTAATAGTAATCTCCATCGTAGTTCATGACCGTATGTACCAGATTTCTCGCAGAGATCTCATACTCCTGAACCACATCCCCCTGAGTCAGTTCTGCGGTCAGGGTGGTAGAGAAGTCATACGGGATGGTGTATACCTTCTGGGTCACCGGAGCTGCGAAGATCACGCCCTGGCTGTCGGACACAGTCAACAGGATCGGATCTGCATCTGCCTGCACCAGTTCATCTGTTCCATTCTGGGCCGCTGCGCCAGCTGCTGCCTCTACCACCTCATCTGCCACTTCCAGGTTAAGCGAAGCCACATCCGAAGCGTAAACCATCAGGTTCTCACCAGCAGTTAAGGTTGTGGTGCCGGTGCCCTTCCAGTCCGGATTATCTCCTGAGTTTGGAAGCATGAATACAGAAAGTGGTTTATCAACATACTGTCCATTCTCCAGTACCTTGTAGGTTCTTGTTCCATCCAGGAATGAAACCAACGATACTGTATTACCTGTTGGTACTCCATCCGCATTTAATATTGGCTTTCCATCTGCATCCCTGTCAGCCAGTACCACTCTCCATCGGCAATGAGCCATTGGCGCTTTTCCGTCTGCTACCACACTTGAATCATATTTTCCAGATTCTTTGTCCACCAGCAGGACACTACTGTCATTAATCAGCTGTTGTCTCCAGAAATATGGAGTCTTCATATCTGCAATGGAAATCACGACATTTTTCTTATTGGCAGTTTTATCATCCTTGACAGAACTCCAGTCTGTAAAATCATTTCCCAGGTAGGTGCTTAATGGATATATTTCATCGCCTGTAGACCCCTGTACTACTTTTACACCACTCCAGACAGCGCCGCATTCATTATTGCTGCCATCTGACTTCACAATTCCAGTAAGCCGTCCTTCCGGTACGTAATCCGGGCTTCCTCCTACCAGGCTGGAAACAGAGTTATTCGGTGTGAAATATGCCCAGACACTACATGTATTCTGATCATCTGAGTCATCGCTCTCACATATTACCTGATCCATCAATGTAATATTATGATACTGACTGGACTGTAATTTACTGCTTCCTGATGCTTTCAAATTACCACTGGTATCATACAAAGCCGGGGTAATACTATAAGAACCCGCAAAACCACCAGCCATCGTCAAAGCGGATACTTTTCCTCCAATGATCAGACCATATGCTGATGTAGTTTGTCTGGAGCCAATCGTTGCGGTACTGTCAAATCCGATCAGCTCTCCAAATGCACCTCCGGCTTTACTACGAGAAGCTGATACATCCGCCTCAATGCTGCACCAATAAAAACTGTTGCCCTGTGCCCGTCCTGCAAGACCACCAACCGCAGTTCCGCCAGATACCTTGGTATTTATCACATCATTATAATAAATGCTTGCTGTTGCTGTTCCTGCCAGACCACCGACATACTGGCTATTCGAAGAGGTTCCGCGAACAATGCTGTTAATGATCGCCGCATTCTGGATGGCACTGTCATTATGATTTCCTACAATTCCTCCGATGCGATTTCCGCTTCCTTCGATGATACAGCCTTTTACCGTATATCCATAGTCACTGCTTAATGGTCCTGTGGACCCAGCAATTCCTCCTACCGTGTTAACTCCACTGATCTTGCTATCCTCTATATAGATACGGATACTTGCTACAGAAGATCCACATATACCGGCAACACTGTTATTTCCTGAAATTGTTGCATGTTCTACAAACGAATCATACATATTTACAAACCAGTTGCCGCTGGTGCCTAATAATCCACCGGTATAATCCTGTCCAATCACATATGAATTATACAATTTAATATCTTTAATATATGTATATACGCCCTGTCCAGCTCCCGATGGACCACTTCCGATCACGCCGCCGACCTTTTGACTGCTTCCTGTGACCATGACAGGCAGCCGCTGATCGTCTGGATCGCCGACTGACAGATTTTCAACAGTAACAACGTCTGCCCAGGAACAAATTCCTCCGACATACGCCCAACCTCCGACATATGCTGCCTTTAAGGAAATATCACTATACGCAGATGTAGAATAGCCTACTACACCTCCGACATAGTTTCCTCCATTTACCACATAACTGTACTCTGACTCTTGAGGCTGGCCCTTTTTGGTATAATGGGTTCGATAATTATCTCCTGAGGAGGTACCTTCTGCCACAATTCCAGACACGGTTCCTGTATTATATCCAATCAGTCCACCCACATACGCAGCAGAGCCCTTATTCGATGTAATCTTCACATCCTGGACCGTAACATCCTGGACAACACCATTATTCTGTCCGATACAGCCAACATGATTGGCGCTGTTGCCCTTTACTTCAATTCCTTTAAATGTAACATTCTGAATCGTACCATTATTCTGTCCGATCAGACCAACATTGGTTCCTCCAAGTCCTCTTTCGTAGTTACTGATACTCATATTTTCAAATGTTACATTTTCCACGGTTCCAGCCAGAGATGCAATGATGGACTCGCTTTCTTCCTGTGCAATGTACTTCAGTCCACGAATGGTATAACTGCCTCCATTGGCACTTCTAAGAGAATTGATCTTTAAATTTACCAGATTGCGATCTACGATCACATTCTGAGCAACAGAAGAAAGATCGATATCCTTTGTGATCTCAAAGTTCTCAAAATTCTGGCCATACTCAGACATCACAGTTACCCATTCATTCGCACTGGAAATTCTCCGGTAATAATTGCCATTCAGCTGATAGGACAATTTCTGCTGGATCAGCTTTCCGTTTTCAGTCTTTTCAAACACAACCGATAACGTATAGGTACTGAGATACTGCTGCAAAGTTACCTTTGGATATGTAATTCTCCACATCTGACCGAACGTGCTGCTTTCCGTGGTACGCTGCGCTCCACTGGTTTCCCCTAAGTTAAATGCATCACATTCCACACTCTTTAACTCAAAGCTATTATTTTTACCAGTTGCTGCCTCAATCGTCAAGGTATAGGAGCCATCCTGATTTGCCTTTAAATCCCCATTGATGATCTTCAGTCTTCCATCTTTTCGAAGGACCGGACTCTGGTTCTCTAAAACCTCTCCCCCGGTATTCAACAGCATCGGCATATAGCCTGATGTGATCTGATAACCGCTTGCTTCGCCCATCAGGTCAAATCCTGTTCCCAGTCTTGCCTGGTCACGATATGGTTCCACATTCTCCAGCGCTTCCTTCGATACAAGTGCTGTTGCATGGGTACCCTGAAGAACATCGGATGCATTATTTCCAAATATCTGATTGCTGGAAGCTATACCATTGGTCATGGTGATCAATGCCGATCCGCTGGTCATGCCGCCATAGATCCGTCCCAGTTCATTGCTGCTGGTGGTTGCCAGATCACCGATCACCAGCGTATTCTGGATCATACCGCTTCCCATAACACCAACTACGCCGCCTAGCTGACCCATGTTGCTGTTAACATCCACCATGGTCCACACGTTCGTCACATCCGTCGTACTGCGTCCAATTGCGCCACCTACGGATGTAAAAGATACCTTCATAGAACCATGAGCATATGCATTGGTCACACTGCCGCTTCCGCTGCTGTTTCCGATCAGGCCTCCAATTCCAGTAGATGCAAATCCTTTGATCGCAGTCAGATCCAGAGATGATACATAACAGCTCTTCACTGCCGAATCAAGGGTCTCACCAATCAGACCTCCGGTCCGCAAAGCTGTACCCGTATAAGAACTGGTAATCAGCCTTACCTGTTCTGCCCGACAGTTCGTGACCGTTGTATTGCTTGTTTGACCTGCCAGTGCACCTGCTGCTCCCGGCATTCCATCTAAAGTCACATCAGACAAACGGATATTATTAAGCGTTGATGTCTCTTCTGTCCTTCCAATAAATCCTGCATAAACTGCTCCTGCTTTTGCCTGCTGACTGTCATTTACTATCAGGTTCAGATTTTCTACATTCAGATTCTGAATGGTTCCTCCAGATACTTTTTCAAAAATATATGCAGCATTTCCACTTGGAGACAGATTGGAGATCGTATATCCATTACCATCCAGTTCTCCGGTAAAGCTGCCTCTTACTACCATCTGGTCAGTTGCAATCTTTGAAAAATCCAGATCTGCCTCTAACTGATAGTTACTGCTCGGATCACGCACGATCTGTACCCAGTCCGTTGCATCCAGAATCTGCTTATACATCTTTACCTTGATCAGAGCTGACTCAGATGGGTTTCCTTTGGCTGTATTATCTGAGGTCGCAGTGATGCGGTAATCAAAGTTGAGCAGTCGATAAGAAGATTTAAATGTCTTCGGATTCAACAGCTTCACCCTTACTACATAGAAAGAAGATTCACTATGCTGCTCTAAAATTTCTGTAGTCAGATTTTCTACGTTCATCGCGCAGATTTCCTGGAGATGCGGATTGTTAAAATACAGATCCACGATTGCCCAGTCCGATCCCTGTTCTTTCACGGTATTCGAGATATAGGTTGGAATGTTTACACCACTGGATGGCGGAAGCTTTACATCATCCTGCACACCGGACATCACTTCTGACAGCTGGAGTTTTGGATAATACCCTGCATCCAGCTGATTTCGTACATCGAAGTTGGCAGATGCATTAAACACGGAATTATACCATACAAAATCCCATAAGCGCTGAATGGTTTCTGTAGAAGCATAATTTGCTATCCTTTTTGTTAATCCGGTATCCATACCATAGTCTACCGGTTCTGGCTGAAGCGAAATATTATATAACCCTTCTACCTTCGCTCCATTTGCATTAATTCCTACAATTCCGCCGCTTAACCGATACAAACTGGAAGCAGTCTGCACTTTATCTGCATCATATCCGTAATGATAGATATCTCCTACCCAGAAAGAGTTGCGGACAGTTCCGACATTGTATCCAACCAGACCACCTGTATAAGTCATGTTTGTTCCATCTTCAATCGAAACATTGATCAGACTGAATACATTTTCCACCAGAGCACCTGTCCGGTTTGCAGCAACTACACCAACGCTCGAATGGCTTTGTTTCTCATTACCTCCATAGATACCACTTCCGGAATTGATTCCATTGGTACCTCCAGTACCTCCGCTGTAGACATACCCATTGCGGATCTGGCCATTGTTTTCACTACATACAACACCACTGCTGCTCGTTACATAAAACTCATGATTCAGACTTACCACAAAGTCCTCGATCAGGCCAGACGCATAGTTCTGATACACGATGCCGCCAAGACCATTGACATACTGACGGCCACTCATATCGATGTTCAATTTCACGTTACGGATGGTTCCCCAGTTCCAGCCGGTGATGGCTCCCCAACGATAAAACGTATGATAAGAACTATAAACCGAGTTATCCCATGTCCAGTCATATACCAGATTCTCAACCACTGCTTCGCTGCCAGTATAATTAAATAATGGCGCCGGATAATACGTTTTACTTCCATCCGCATTTGTATTTACTGTGGTCAGCGTATGGCCCTGGAAATCCAAAGTACCATTAAATGGAACCGCAGCAGAGCCAACTCTATTATCACTGGTCTTTACCATATCCTTGGTGATTACGAATTTACCATTCTTATCAGCCTCCATAGCAGGTCTAAGACCATGCTCAATGACTGTACCGGAACTGTCCGTCACATCTTCCCATGAAGTATACGCAACAATCGATTCCTCTGTGGTAAACTTCACATCATCCAGAATCACCTGATAACCACGGACATTTACAACCAGTCTCATGATATACTTCCAGTTTCGATCACACGTATACTCATAGTCATGGGTAATACCCGTCATATCCTGTGGAAGTTCTGTAGATTCCCAGGTATTCAAACGATTCTGAAGCACTTTTTCATTGGAAGTATCAATGCCTGCCGCTCCGTAGATCTCTACATGATACTGATTATCGATCAGATTCGAATTTCTGCCAGACATCGCTACCTGGATCTTGGCATCCATCTTCTGACCCTTGTCACTCAGACCATTTAACTGGATCGTACCGGAAACCTCTTCACCTACTGTAAACTTAAACTGCTGGCTAAAAGTCCTTTCTTCCTGAGTTGTCGAATCATACCCCTCATTATAAAGAGTTGTCATGAATGTGATCAGATACGTACTGCCCTGGCGAAGATCTGTGATAATTACATCTTCTGGATCCTCATTGGTAGCCAGGCTTCTTGCCATTACCACACTGCCGTTGGTAGAAACACGCATCTGCACCTCTCCACCTGGAATCGTTCCATCCGGGTCATCAATCCGGAAGCCATAGATGGAATACCGATCTGCAATGGTAAATGCCTCATCGTACTCAAAGACCGGAGCCCGTCTGATGGTCCTGAAGCTGCTTACATTGGCTCCATAACCTACAGAATGGTTGATTCCAGCCTGGGTTGCCACTGCCTGTACCGTAACCTGATACTTGGTCATGGACTTAAAAGAACCGGAAAACTGTTCTGTCGCCCTCGGGAAAGACAGGGTCACTACTCCGCCCTTTTTCAGCGCTTCCCACGGATTTTCACAAGCAGCCCCTGACGGCTGTGCTACTTTTACCTGCGGAATACTGTTGACAGAATTGGAATTCTGGATTACAAAACTACCATCACCGGCCTTGGTCCAAACATTGCCGCTCAGCCGTTCCCGGTCAAATAGATAGTTCGACTCCAGACCTACATTGATTTTTCCACTTACCAGTTCTGAAGACTGAGAAACACCATTCAGATGAGTTCCGTCATCCACCATACTGTTGTATACAATAGTTCCATTTGGATCACTAATGAGAACTCTTGCCTGGCTCATCAGTGCCAGCAGACCTTCCAGCGTCTTTTCCTGATCGATCGCAAATGTAATATCTACAGAAGACGCCGTGACATTGGCTGTCGTAATATCCGCATAGACAGAACCAAGACGACTGATCGGCGCTGTGTAAAGATTGATTCTTCCAATCTCTCTTTCTGTTTTATTATTTGCCTGCGGCTTATCTCCCAGATCAAAATCTGCCTCCACGACTGCAATAATATTGATTCCTGTTGGAAGCATGGTAATATCGATATTCTGACGTCCGGCTTCCTTCGCATCCAGGGAACGATAATAGCTGTCATTTCCGGCAAATGCAGGAAGTACCTTGCCATCCAAATCCGTTACCTTTAATCGCAGATTGGACATTGTTACTTTATCTGTATTGGTCAACTGAACGCCCACCGTCTGTTTACCGACCTGATTGACTAACTCTACCATCGCTGCCTTCGGCATCACTTTACAAGTCCTGGTATGACCTTCCGTCCGGCTGTCTGCCGTCAGCTGAAGGCTGTTTCCGAAACGGTCCTGCACATCGATCCGATAATCATAGCTGCTGTTAGACTTAAAATCTTCTCCAGAAGTCCAATCAACTTTTTCTCCCTGCCGCATTTTCCGCACAAGGGTACTTCCCAGATTCTCATCCTGATCTTCATAACCTTTTACAATGATTTTTACACGGTTTGCATAGGTCAATAGAACTTCTTCCGCTTCTGTTTGAGCTTTCGGCCCCGTCAAAGTCATATTTTTAACGGAAATACTCTGAGTCGCATAAGTATCTGCATCCTCAAAATTCAGAGTCAGAGGCGCCAGAGTGTCTAAGTCTTTGGTTTTTACCTCGATATTCTCCATAAACGGCTTCGTCACCTTCACGCCTAACTCGTTCCGGTATACCATCTCGCCCTTGATCTCATAGGTTTCGCCTGGACGCAGATTCTGGATCTTGAAATCTGTATCGGATTTTAAGTTTTTACGGCCACCCTGCTTGCCGTTTAAATAAGCACGGATGATTACTCGTACCAGACGTCCATCCGGGTCATCGATATGAAGGGAGGACTTCAGATAATAGACACCCATCTCTGGCGCAGTCATCGTTACTTTCGGTTCGTGGAAGGTCTTATCATCTGGGTTCGGTTTTTCACCACCATTGCCCTGACCCTGACCAGAACCATTACCAGAGTTCTGACTTCCATTGCTGCCATTACCGCCACTGGTGTTGCCATCGTGATTACCGCCGTCCTGATTGCCATCATCGGAACCATTGCCATTATCAGAACCATTGGCTGCTCCTGAACCACTGTCGGAACTACCGCTGGAAGAACCATCATTCCGGTCAGAATCTCCGCCATTGCTTCCGCCACCGGAACCGCCGGAATCACCACCGCCGCCAATGTCTCCCCTGCTTCCGCCGGAGCCTTCGTCACCTTTTCCATTGGTAGAGCCTTTTTGGTCTGAATCTCCGCTATCCAGGATGCCGTCACCCTTCCCGTTGTTTTCTGGACTCAAGCCTTCCTCACCATTGACTGCTGCAGCTACTTCACCACCTGCTACTCCCGATGTTCCATTGGCAGCTTCCGCCACATCTGCCGGAAGCGCTTCCTGTACCTTCGGATCAGCGGTCTGACGCTCTCCCTCTTCATGGCTGCGCTCTTCGTTTAAGTCTGTATTCGGCTGATCCTGTCGTTCCATATCAATACCGGTACTGAAATCGGAATTGCCTGCAGCAGTCTTTAAATATCCCAGAAACTCGGAATAGCTCATATTCAGGGAACCGATCGACACACGGCTGCTGACAGAAACTGGATTCTCCATATACACCAGTGCGTCATCCTCATAGGAATACGCACGGATCACGTTGTCATCCAGATATAAAAAGCTGTTTAACCGATAATCGTTCTCTTTACTGTCGGAGGTTACTTTCATCGGCTGCAGGTTCTGATAGATCCCACCGCCGATGGAAGTCATGATATATTCTTCCTCGTCAGCCAGTTCCATCATATCGGAGCTTCCGTCTAAGCTGGTATACGCCCTGCCATCACTCAGAAACAGACCATGATAAGAATCAAAGGCTGCAAAATCACTGGTGATCAGCTTCGTCTGGTCTGTCATAAAATACAGAGAAGTTCCTGAGTTAACATAAAATGGGTAGGAGATATCAAGCTGTGTCTTCTCCTGCCCCAGATAATAGCGGTTGCCTCTGCTGTAGAGAGGCTCCGCTGCCTGATACTTCTGTAAGGTTACGATCCTGCGGTCCTCATGATCTGAGATTCCCGCTTTCAGCGTACCTGTCATCTGCCGGTCTGTCACTGCCATAACAGAAGTATCCAGGTAGCCTACGGTTTTTAACCGGAATGTATAGGCAAAAATGACTGCCGCGATCAGCAATCCAGCCATTCCCAAGATTTTCTTCATGCCATTGTTCTCCTTTCCTGACCGACTTTAATCCATCCGATCCATGATGCCTGGATCTGCCACCAGAAGCTGCCAGCTTCCGTTGGCTTTATTCAGCGTATCTGTTCCAAGATTCAGAACATCCCCATTGCCAAATCTGGCAATCTGGTCTGCCCCTTCTGCCTGGATCACAACGCTCTTATCACTTCCCACTGCATAATACTGCAAGGTATTTCCATACTGTGACACCACATAGGACATAGCCGGAAGGTTCACGGTCTGCTCTCCCACGGTCACTTCCGCACGTTCTAAGAAAAGATACGTATTCTGGCCGTCATAGATAAAACCGCCGGCTCCTTCTTTTTTCTTATCGCCATCCTTCAGCACGATCTGGTTTCCTTCCATCGTAACGGTACTGAAATGCTCCAGACGATAGATCCGGCCGCTGCTGATATCATACCAGGCATAGGCCACCGGAAGAATCAGCTCCTGATCGTTGGTGTATAACGGTTTATGATCCAGCACGTGTTCACCGGAGCTGTCCTTTAACGTAGCCTGCCCATCCTCATAGTGAATGGTAGTTTTTCCCGAATAAGACAGCTTCTGTTCTCCAAAATACTGGTAAGCCCCATCTGCCACAGACACCGTATCCACACGTTTCCGGAATTGCAGCGCCAGAACAATGATCAGCGCAGCTACAACCATCACTCCGGCTGTAACCAGCAGATCCCGTTTATTGAGGCCGGGCCCGCTTTTCTTTCTAGATTTCGCTTTTCTTGATCTAGGCTTCTGTTCCGTCTCCTGCGGCAGATCCTGCGCCTTCTTTTTCAAATTCAAGCCCATCCTCCTGTGCCTCCTCCCGTTTTTCTTCTCCGCTTCTGCGGCTAAAGCATACAAACATATCTTTCATTCCAAAATAGGTCTCATAGAATACCGCAAATACCTTTAACAGTACCAAAATGACCACTACAAATATATTAAATCGGGTCTCCTTCAGATATCCGGATAAGATATTGGCCACCAACAGCGTACCAAATAAAAGGCCGCCATTTAGAAAATCCCGGAACCAGATACCCATTCCCATTCCAGCTCCCAATTTTACAAGAGGTATCAGGAGCAGGAACATCAGATGAGGCAATTCTACCTCTGTACCGCAGATCGCCGCTGAAAATACAAACAGCCACTGCATCAGAATCGCAGACACGCAGACCAGTTCCCTGTCGCTGCGGTTCAAAAGAGCCCCGTAGATCGCTCTGTTTCGTTTTTTCCAGGAAAACCTCCTGGTGAGGACTGCGAACCATATGGTAAACGCAGCTCCCACCAGGGCAGTCACCACGATAAAATCTTTAAAATACAGCACATAACCTGCCCAGTTATTCCACATAATCGTCCTCTGTGATCAACAATTCAAATTCGTTATTTCTATGGATAAAAAATCCGTCAATCTCTTCATAGGTTTCTGTCCGGTCTCCATCTTCCAGAACGATCTCCACTTTTCCATGGATCTCGCCAAGCACCGGCATATAATCCTTCAGGATCAGAAGATTATACTTGTCACTGACAATCCGAACCAACTCCACATGTTCAAAAGCCTGGAGTCCTTCCTTAAAGCCCAGCACACTGGCTTTTATTTCTCCCATGGTGCATCGTCCCTTCCATTCTGGTGCTTTCCGCTGTAGCTTCCGATCATGAAGAAGTCCTGTTCATCCAGATCATCATATCTGCCTTCCAGGATTCCTTCTACATCATTTAAGATATCCTCGATCTTCACAAATTCACCCGGAATTCCGGTAAAGTCCTGAGCCACAAACATTGGCTGGGTGAAGTAATTCTGCAGCTTTCTGGAGCGGTAGAAGATATTTTTATCTTCTCTGGACAATTCCTCAATACCTAAAACTGCAATAATCTCCTCCAGCTCCTGATAACGGGTCAGGTAAGCGATGACCTTCTCATGAAGGTTATAATGGCGCTCTCCCACCTTGTCCGCATCGATCAGGGTACTGGTGGTCTGGAATACATCCACTGCAGGGTAACGGCCTTTCTCTGCGACCTTACGGCTAAGTACTACCTGACCATCCAGATGCTCCATAATGGTCTGAACCGCCGCATCCGTGATATCATCGGCTGGAATGTAGATCGCCTGGAAAGAGGTGATGGAACCCTTGGATGTGGAGTTGATGCGCTCCTCGATCTCGCTGACATCAGAATCCAGAGTTGCCGGATAACCATTCTCGATCGGCATACGGTTCTCCATGGCGCTGATCTCGGAATAAGCCTGAACAGCACGGTAAATGTTATCAATGAACAGAAGTACGTCCTGATTCTTCTCGTCACGGAGATACTCTGCCAGAGTCAGACCGGAATAAACTGCGTGGGATCTGGAAGCGGAGTTCTCACCCATCTGTCCAAATACCATGGCGATCTTATCTAACAGTCCGGACTCTTTCATCTCGTCATATAACTCTTTACCCTCTCGGGAACGCTCACCAACACCGGTAAATACTGAGTTAGAACCGAATCCCTGGTATACGTTATGGATCAGTTCCTTGATCAATACGGTTTTACCAACACCGGCACCGCCTAACAGACCCATCTTAAAGCCCTTCTGCATCGGGGCAAAGAAGTCCAGAGCCTTGATTCCGCTCCAGAGGATCGGTCCGTTAACGTCGATCTCACCTAATGGAAGACTGTCCGGATAGACGGTTCTGGTATTCCTGGACTCTAACGGAGCCTGATCGATGGGTTCTCCATAAGGATTGAACACTCTTCCCAGAATCGCGTCGGAATATTCGATCTCCAGCCCTCTTGGACTTTTAAACACCTCTGCTCCTCTGTGAAGCCCCTTACAGCTGCCAAATGGGATCAGACTCGCTACCGAGCCCTTCATATCCTGTACTTCAAACTCATACTTACGTCCGCCGTCTTCTGCATACAGCATATCTCTCCTCTTTAACGGCTCTCCAGCAACAAATGCTTCTACCATCAGGTCGGAGACAGAAATAATCTTGCCTATACTCATATCCACACCTCATTCGTTAATACATTTTTTTCTTCACATAGTTGTCAACTACTTTCTGGAATTCCTTGCCGCGGATCTCTCTCCGTTCTTCCATGACCCGCTCTTCTTCCATCTCATCGATCTTTTTCAAAGAATCGGTTGTGGCATTCTGTCTGAGAATATTCTCGGCTGCACGGCTGTTTACCAATGCCAGCAGAAGTTCGTAGTTTACATAAGATGAAATCAGCTGCATCATCAGCTGGTTGATATCACCCTCCACCGCAAAATCTCCTGTATAATCCAGGGAATTATTCTTCTGGGTCCCATCCATTTTCTGGCCGGACTCTTCTCGCCTGGTAACCGGATATACGGTCAAATTCTTGGCATAAATGGTGGTTGTGTTTTCATAATGGTTATAAATGATGCTGATCTTCGAACAGCTTCTCTCCCGTATCCGTGTCTCTAAAAACTGACGGATCTCCGGCAGATTTCTCTCCAGATCCCCGGCAGTGGTCCGGATAGCAATTTTCTGATCCTCATGGCTGATCAGCTTTCTTCCGATCAGGATCTTCTCTGCATCCGCACCGGCTCTGTTCAACCGCTCATTCATCTGGGAATTGTAGTTGCTGCAGAAGCCGAAATCACTGCCTATGTAGATCTGGATCTCCGGTGCATTGGGATTCGGTTCCATGACCTTTTTATCCAGGATCAGGTTCCGGTTATTCATGATCACATCCATCATCCGGTAAAGCTGTTCTTCCATCATCCGGTATTTGTCCGCTTTTCTTTTGGCGTTGTCAACACGGATCAGCGCATGGAAATTCATAACCTTTACAATGTTACGAATGCTCATAGTCTCCCTCCATGATAGCCTTAAACTTCTGAATACAGTTTTCGGAAGAAATTGCCTGGTATTTATACTGGGTCAGTCCCTCTACGATCCTGGCTCCACGCATAAGACGCGCCCGCATCTCTTTGCTCATCTCATCCATATTAGCCATCTCATATACCTCTCTGGTCTCCAGATAGGTCAGCAGCTCACGGCGGACCACTGCACCCAGTTTTTTCATATCCGCAGTCTGGACCGCGCCGCCCAGACGGGAAACACTGAGTCCATAATGGATCGCCGGTTTCTGTCCTTTATCGAAGTTCTTCTTAGACAGCACGATCTGACCGTCCGTAATGGAAATGATGTTCGTCGGAATATATCCGGTAATATCACCGCCTCTGGTCTCTACGATCGGCAGAATCGTCACAGAACCGCCGCACAGATGCTGGCATCCACGCTCTAACAGTCTGGAATGGGTATAGAAAATATCCGGCGGATATGCCTCTCGTCCCGGTACATTGCCCAGAAGAAGGCTGATCTGACGGTGTACATCTGCATGGTGCTTTAAGTCATCTAACACCAGAAGGACATCCTTTCCTTCCATCATCAGCTTTTCTGCGATGGTCGCTGCCACATAAGGAGTCAGATACATGACCGGAGGCTTATCATCATTGAAAGCTGCCACGATCATGGTATATTTCATGGCCCCACGAGCCATTAATTCCTGGTAAACTCTTTTGACATTCTTCTTAGTCTTTCCAATGGTCACATAGATACAGATCACATCCTTGCCCGCCTGGTTTGCGATAGCATCTAAGGCGATCTGGGTCTTTCCTGTCTTTTTATCACCGATGATCAGCTGTCTCTGGCCTTTACCGATCGGATAGATCAGATCAATTCCTGCAATTCCTGTCTCCAGCGGACGTTTTACCGTTCCACGGTCCATGATCGGGATCGGCTCGTTCTCGATCTCAATCGGTTCTGCATCCTCAAAAATGCCATCCGTCATCCGGTCATTGCCAAAAATATCGACCACATGGGAAATACTGGAAGGAGAATAAAAGGCTTTATAAGACTCTCCTGTTCCCGTAACCTGGCTTCCTATATAGATCGGTCCCCGCTGACGTACCACAGTTACACGGATATCAGTCTGACGGATGGAATTGACATACCCCTCGCTGACTCCATCGATCAGGACCTTCTCCATATATGCTACATTTTCCAGTCCTTTTACCGTAAGAACATACTCCGTAACGGAAGTAACCAGGCCCACGGCATAGATATTTTTCTGTTTCTTGATCGCATCAATCTTTTTATCTACCTGGTTTTTGATATACTCGCCCATTGCCTTGCTTTTCCTTCCTTAAATGATGTTGGGGTCAAAAATCTTTTGCCCCCTCTGATACCAGATTGCTCCGCACTACGTGCTTCCGCAATCTTCAAAACATTCGTAATCCGCTCATTTTTCTTTGAAAAATGGCTACTTACTCATGTTTGTGCGGGTCCCAAGGTCAAAAATTCTCCTGCAAGCAAGCTTGCGTCGAACTTCTGACCTTTTGCCCCTGGTATCTCATATACTAAAATCATACATCCGGCTTCCTCTGCGGACCCGGACTCCTTCGCAGATGGTCTCGTCCTGGATCAGGGTTACAGGCTCACCAGCCAGCGCCTCCGGATCCGGAGTATATACTGCCACATCGCTGCTGTACAGGGCTTTGGTGGTCCCTAAATATTCCCAGAAACCAATCGCACAGAACTGATCTTGTTTTTCTTCTGTTTCCAGTTCCTCAAGATACATCTCAAGCAGGCAATGGCACTCCTCTGGAAGTGCCTCGCCAATCAGCTGCAGCTGTTCCTCACCTTCCAGAGTGGACATGGAAAAAGCGGTTTCCTGTGAAAGGATCTCCAGGGCCTTCGCCGCCAGATTTCCCCTCTTCATCTCTTCATCTGCAGGAAGCTTTAAAACCGCTTCCACCAGATCTCTGGCATTCACCCGAAAACGATCCCGCACATAACGGTACTCTTTAAAAAATTCCGGATTTGCCGTTCTGGATACTGGAATATCGAAGCCTTTATTCCCAGCAGTCCTTACCGGTGCTTCTGCCTTCGCCTCTGTCTTTTTCTCATGATCCGTTTTCTTCTGGAAAATGTTGCTGTTTAACAGCTCCTGCTCCTCTTTTAATTTCTGCAGTCTGGTTGCCTTCTGTTCATAAAGCTCATCAAAGGATGACAGCTCATCCATAAAACGCCCTTCCACCTGTTCTTTCACCTTATCCGCCGCCTGACGGACTGCCAGAAAGATAAATACATTCATACACAGGATCACTGCCAGTACTGCAAGAAAGATAAGTATATATTGCATATTTATACCACCATTGGATTAAAATAAATTAACAGGAATACAAATGCAAATAATAACAGGAGCAGAACGGTTAAAACCACGGCTACGGTCATCACTGCCTGAATCACGTCGGATTTGGTCTCCGGGTTTCGTCCGATGGCTTCTGCCGCCTTAGAACCTAAAATTCCAAGACCGATGCCCACTCCTAAAAATGCCAGTCCCAGCATCCAGCCGATTGCTGACACTGTTGTTGAAAGAATCGCTTCCATAATCTCATACCTCCATATATTCTTTTTATAACCGGGTCAGTCACCTTCCCCGGTTACTTTTTCAGCCCTATGGCTGTACTGCTTTGTTGTCTGTGTCAGTCTTCTGACCGGATTCCTGACTGTTGCCTGATGCTTCCAGATCCTGCACAGCCAGATCATTCTCTGTGTTGTCTGCCTGCTGATCTGTCTGGTTATCTGTCTGACCTGTTTTCTGATTCTCGGCATTCTCAGTTGATGGTAACAGATGACTTGTATCTTCTGTCTCATCATCAGCAGAAACGGCGTTCACCGCATCGTTGCTGATCGTCAAAGAATTGCCGGAAGCAGAACCACCGGTTGTCGTTCCTCCAGTCGTGGTTCCGCTGGTTGTGGTTCCTCCAGTTGTCGTTTCTCCTGTTGTGGTTCCACCACTTGTCGTTCCTCCACTTGTAGAAGATGAGTCTGGATTGCGGACTTTTGCACTGTGAACCACTTCCCATTGTGGAGCTTGATCTGTTCCCATATTGACATAGATCCGGAACTGATAATAACTTGTAGAATTAGATGGTCTGTCCATAACTCCAGACACACCTTCTTCGCTGTAGAGTTCCTCAGTATCCAATTCAATACCTTCGTCAGTTATCGTATTGGCGCTTGTTGGTACGAGCCAGTTTCCGTTATTATCAAGAATACATAATCTCGCACCTGCCTGACCATAAATATCTGCAACTTTTGCATAATATCCAATCTGATCCACACTCAGCAGATCAATCTTCAATATATTGTTCACGGATTCTGTCCAGAATCGCATCGTATCCATCTTACGGAAGTCTTCTTCCCCCTCTGGAGTATATCCAATAACTACTTCGTACTTGGTTTCAGGTTTTAACTTATGGAAACGATACTCGGTATCATCTGGGCTGACAGAAATCTGCTCTGTAGGAATCGCATTATCCATGTCATCCGTCACTTCATAAATATATAAATCAATCACACCATAATATCCAAATGGATCAGAAATTTTAAAAGTAACATCCGCATAATCAGGACCACCGGTAATCTGACGTAATCCCATGGATTGACGGCCCTGTACTGCCTGCAGACCAGAATTGTCTAAGTCACCGCCATTACCACCATTACCACCAGATCCACCGTTTCCACCAGATCCACCAGATCCACCGTTTCCGCCGGCTCCACCAGTACCGCCGTTACCTCCGATTCCACCAGCGCCACCGGTTCCACCGTTGCCGCCGTATCCGCCAAGGCCGCCATCGCCGCCACGACCACCAGTTCCACCGATACCACCGGTTCCACCAGTTCCACCGATACCGCCGGAACCGCCATCGCCGCCACGAATGGTGTAAGCGTATACTTTCTGTCCTAAATTATATGGATCTTCTACCACCTGTAAAGAGCCCATCACCTGAGCCAGGTTCACCGTGCGGTTCAATCCCAGATCCAGAGTCTCATCCTTGATGGTAAATCTCATATTGCCATTATCAAAGTATTTAGAATCCAGCACCTTCATGTCCAGATTCTCGTTAATGACCTGCACATTTCCGGATTTGTCACCGACCAGGTATGCCCATCCAGAAGTCTGGACCGCTCCCTGATCATCACGGATGTTGTCTCCTGTCATGACAAACTTACGGTCTGACAGCTTGTAAAAACCGGATTCTGATAAATCATTGACCTGATATTTGCTTTCCAGCTGTACCACAGTTCCATCGCCGTTAAAGCGGTAACCGCCTCCGTAAATGGACAAGGTGCTGTTAGCCGGTTCATAGACCACCGTCTGACGGCCTAAATTGTATTCCTTCTTGTTTTCATCAATCAGCTTATAGGTCTTATCCCAGTCCCGGTATAACCGTCCTTCCTGGCCAAAATCCACCTGACGGAACTCATTGTCATAAACTACCGTCCCGGCAGTCAGAGCAAATCGCTCTGCCTGCGCGCGGGTAGTGGTAACAACTGCCGTGGAGAACATGCCTACGGAAGCCAGAACGGAAACCGTGAATATGGCAAATGACCTTTTCGCTTTCCTATTTAATTTTCTTGCCATGTTTTCCTCCTCATTGCACCCCGATGATTACGGCATGACTGCATCGCCAGTCAGATAGAATGCCGGTTCTGTTCCTGTCGTATAGAAGTTTGCCCTGGTGATCTGGTAAGATCCCGATTTCGTGATCTCCGTCGGTATGGTTGCCTGGTAGTTAACTGTACTTCCAGTTACCGGATTAAATAATAATCCATTTGCTGGTTTTGTTACGGTATAAGTCCAGCTCTTTCCTTCCGCACTGCTATAAAGACTGACCTCAATCTTCGTAATATTTTCCAAACCACTGGCTTCAAACAGATAAACCATTAAGCTGCCGCTGGTATTAAATCCAAAGGACGCTCTGGAATAACGTCCGCCCCAGGATTGAAGTGTTGACTGTGTTGTCTCGTATATCGTCACTTCCTGTAACCGAGCCGTATCTGTTTGCTTTAAATGTTCCAGCGAAGCTTTCATTGCATCTGCGTCTGCCCCAAGATTTAATGCATTCTTCTTGATATTACCCAGATCGCTTTCTCCATAAAATGCAATCTTATAAGACTTATTACTCTCCAGCTGATCCACAGAAATTGAAGTTATCTGTGATGCTGTATTAGAATCAGCATCTGGCACGGTATACGGTCCACCCACATACTTCACTGTATCCTGATCCCAGACTGCCACATAATAGGTACCTCCAGCAATTACCTTATAAGTATCGACTGGATTAAACCGGATCGTCAAGCCTTGACCATTTGCTGCCGCTGTAGTCTCCACGTAAAATGATGGTGCAGATAAGTTTTGCCATGTAAAAGCAACATCCTGAGACCCAAGTATATTGCTGCCTTCCGATGCCTGGATTCTAAGGACATAATCTCCTCCTGGTACTACCGAACAACCAGGTGCAAATGTCAGGGACTCTATCTTGTTTAATTGCAGTGTCCACTCAACATTATTATTGTCCTTTCTGACCCATTTTCCATCCTTTTGCTCATATCCCATCAAATCCATAACCTGACCGTGATTCAGAAGCGGCATGCTTGGATCAAACGTGCCATTTTCTTTTTTATAGATGAAATACTCAATATCAAATCCGGTAGCCAGATCCAGGCTATAGCTAAGTTCCATCCTTTTCTTGGTATAGGATATATATTCTACATCCTTAACCTCTGCATTCTTGATGTTCATGTTGCTATACAGTGTAACATAGGTCTTCGCCTGCGAACCGGATCCCCCTGCTGCAGTATTCCATAACAGGATTTCATTATTATCTGCCGTGCCTTCCTGTACACAGAACAACTCTACGCTGTATCTCTTACCAGACTCCAAACCTGTAAACGTATAAACCCCCGTTTGAGAGGTTTCCTGGTCAATCAGTGGATAATAGTATTCAGCCACCTGCTTCACAGGCTTATCATCCGACGTTACCTCTGTTACCACCACATGAATATAACGTCCCTTCTCCTGATCTGCAGGAGTCGTTTCTTTAATCATATGGAAAGAATTCGTAACAAACGTTGTTGTGAGAGTTGTTAAACCTGGTGTTGTCCACCAATCGCTGACGGATGGCGTCAAAGAAGGGATCGTCATGTATTGCGTAGTATTACTGCCATCTGACGTTTTCCAGCTGAACTTCGCTGTATCAACCTTTTTCAAAATCGGGTAAATGTTTCGGTTATCTACCCAGACCAGACCACCCTCTGTCTTCTTTAAATTCATAACCGGCATCGGATACTGTGTTTCATCAGGATTTGCTGGTAATGAGTTGTGCATATTCACAATCTTCCATGCTTCTGTTGCTTTCGCCTCTTCTACTGAAGTTGTGGCTGTATTCGTTACATGATACTCAGCATATCCGGCATGCTTTTCATTCTCACTTTGAGACAGCCGATACTGATTATCTCCAAGAGACTCATATCTCCAGTAAATATATCTTCCGTTCAACGTATTCTGAATTGCCAGTCTGTCGTTCTCATGTCCCTGTAGATTTTCACTATCCACAATATAACCAGAATCATAATAGAACTCTGCTTTAAACGTAACCTTTGCTCCCTGGGCTCCTGCCTTGGAAAGATCATAGGTTACGTATGGACGTCCACTTGTATCCGTTCCCTCAAATGCTCTGTATGATTGTGTAGAACCTGAAATCACATTGCCATGTTCATCATAAGCTTTGATATGCATCAGGGTCAGACGGTTCATCATTTCCGTTGCAAGATCCGGATCAAAATTAAAGCTAATGGTTGCAACATTACCCTCATTGTCGCTTGGCTGAGTAATCAGAAGCTGCTGATCACTGAAAGCATTGGATCGGATTGGCCTTGAATACACATGACTCACTGCATCATATTCTTTCACCACCGGATCGTTTTCATCTGCTGCTGAGAACCGATCTCCGACATTATATAGAAGCTGCCGTTTGTTGATCACATAGGAGATGCTTCCATTGGCTGTTACACCAACTATTTTGTTTGTTTCATCCGTATGCAGTGCATTCAAAATACTGCCATTGCCCGGATCTGAAGCATACCACACACCGAACAAACCTTTGCCATCTTGAGGGATACTTCCATCAATATCTTTGTATGAGTAGTTCCACTCAATATAACCTTTGCCACTTTCCTCTTCTCCAGGATTCAACCCATTTCCTTTTATGGTCATCTGTAACGTTGTCTGCTGCTTTGGCGTATCCTGAATACCAGAATTCAATAATGTCTGACCCGGGACAAAACGGCCAGTGTAATTATCCGGATACATATACGCTGCATTTCCCTGATAATCCAAACGCGCTTTGTATGCAAATACATAATGCCAGCCTCGTTCCAGATTCTTAGCAAAGAACGTTGGAATTGAAGAGCCGCCGATATACGTCCCATAAATTCCATTAGCTGCATTTAGATTTGCATTTTTCTCATCCTCCGTAATGTTCGGAATCTCACTTACTTGAGAGGTCACACCACTGACCTCCGTGTCAGGATCCAAAAACAGAACCCGGATCGTGTTACTATCCGTTACTCGATAAGTCAATTTCATCCACGGGGTTGAACGGCTATTTTGGCCTTCTCTCCACCTCAATACATCATCAGCCCTATTCGGATCGCTATCCTTTGCATAGTCATTCAGATCTGCCTGTGTCACTGCATAATAAGTGATCGATTTAGCCATATTACCAGTGTTATCATAGTTTGCCTGCAGCTGATATCCAACAATGGTATCATCTTCATAATCAGCTAATGCGGTCTGATTATAAGAAATACCCAATTGTTTCAAGTCTGAAAACTTAATCGGAGTTGCTGTTACACCACTATTCTGTGGATTCGGAAAATCTGGTAAACGGTTCACTACATATACCGGCAGCGTTGTAACACTATCCTCCGTGAATGGAATCTCATTGGCATAACCGCTAAGGTTTTCTCCTTCTGTATATGGATAATACTTTGTATAATCATAAATCGCCGATACTTTCACACAGTATTGGGATGCCGTCAGGCTGGCTGACGTCAAACCAAAGGTATATTCATCAAAATAAATCTGGTTACCTTCTGTACGGCCTTTTGCTCCATAATACTTCGATGCGATCGTATTCGTATATGCGTTTGTAGGATCAGTTGTATCTGCAAGCGCAATAGCCGGCTTTCCAACCATATTACTATCATCATCATTCGCAGTTGCGCCAAGATACAGTTTTACCTCGATTGCCTTCATCGACTGCAAGGTCTTGTCATAAGTATTTGGATCTGTCTCATCATTGGCTGCTCCCAGATAAATATAGGTACCAAGAGCCGAACCGGAATTCGCTGCTGTGACCATTTCTACCCTTACCGCTTTCAGGGAATTCGTCGTTGCCACATAGCTTCCTAAGTTCTGATATGTATATGTCGAAGTACCTGGTTCTTGTTCCTTGTATCCCCAAACCGTAATTGTATAGGAAGAATCTGCCTTTAAACCATGGATATCGATTGGGAAGCTATAGGTTCTTGTTGTACTGTTATAAGTAAGCTGATTCAGGTTCTCAATGCTATAAGTCTTCTTATAAAAGTTTGTTCCATCCACACGGATTTCCATCGGATACTGTCTGGATGCCGCAATTTTAAAGCTTCCAGGATTTAAGATCACATCACCCTTTAATCTGGTCTGGGCCTCATCGTCCACAGTGTTATCACGCTGAAATACAACCGATACGTCTCCTGCCTCACTCATAATAAACTGATCGGACAGGTCAGACTCAACCTCCATTGTTTTTTCATTATCGTAATAAATCACAACTACTTTTACCTTATATCTGACCCCACGCTTCAGTTTCTGATCATCCGGAACCGCACTGTCATCTGCATCAATATATGCGCTGACGTCCGTTCTCTTATCAGACTTGATCGTTTTAACCAGTTTCGATGTTTCCGCTTCATAAATTTCAAAACGATATCCTTGAATTGCATTATCATAGTCTTCTACATCTTCCAGATATAAATTGAAATTCTGAGAATTTGCTGCATATCCAATCGGTTTCGAAGATTTGATCACAGGAGTCTTCTTTAATGTCTTCCAGGTCTGGGTATTCCCCGTAGGAATTGCCTGACTGCCTACCAGGTTATCCAGTCTTACCGTATATGAGGTATTGGATTTTAAGGAAGAATTCGTAAGTGGACTGTTATCCGCCAGATCGAACAAGGTACTATCTAATTCCAGTTCTCCGTCTACAAAGTCACTGCTGCTGATGGTTTTTACCAATACATCTCTTGTACCGTCTGAAATCACGACTTGCATGCCGGTGGAAGTGGCAAAGTTCTTCCTAACCACTTTCATATTAAATCCATCATCTTTTGCTTCAATTTTATCTAACTGAAGTCCTGTACTGTCCGTATAGAAAGTACGATTGATGTAATCTCTGGTACCGCTTCCATTCTGCATTTCATAACCAGACCGAACCACCAGACGGTATTCGGTATCCGGATTTAGATTCGTCCACTGAACTTTATAAGTAGCATCACCATCAAACGTAAGGTTCTTTCCTCCGTCTGCATATACTAAGCTGCCATCTGGAGAGGTCCACTCAATCGTAGAACCACTTGGATTGTATAAACAAATAGAACCCGAATCCGCCAGCAATACCGGTTCTTCATCAGTTACCGTAAAGGTAACCGTCAGGGAACCTGCGTCCATCTCATACTCGGTAATATTGAAATAAGCCTGATACTTGGTCTCGGTATCGAACAATTTACCATTATTACCATTATTACCATTACCACCGTTGGTACCGGAATCTCCGCCTTTACCATTGGAACCAGAAGTACCGGTCCTGCCATCGCTTCCGGATTCTCCTTCTTCACCCATGGCTCCGGCTTTACCTTCCAGTCCTTCTTCTCCTTCTGCTCCGGCTGCGCCAGTTTCACCAGCCGCTCCGGCTGCTCCAGCTGCTCCGGCCTCTCCAGCTGCTCCATCTTTACCGTCTTCTACGCTGAAATCAAATTCCGGTGCTACCCACTCTTCTGCAGACTGGACCTTGATATTATCATCTGCGTCCAGTAACAGCTCCTGGAATGTCATGCGGTTATTTCCTGCGGAATCCTTCACGATCTTATCGCCAAAATCATAGCTGATACCATCAGAAAATTCTGCAGCAGTTCCGTCTGCGACTACCATCCAGGAAGCGTCATGGCTGGTCAAACGGATGACTCCGTCCTCGACATACTCCGCTTCCACATAACCGCTGACCTTCTGGCTGGAACCATCTGGCAGTGTCAATGCCAGGGATGGAGAGGACAGCAAAAAACGGGTGTCCGACAGTTTCCACATAAAGTTTGTAAAAGAAACCTGGTTCCCGTTATTCTCCACATAATAGCCGTCTCCATCGGATACCAATACGACATTGGCATCTGTACCGTAGTGATTGACCACACCGGTTCCCAGATCATCCATATTCACCAGAACGCCTGAAGTCAGCGCACTGATGGAATCATCTCCATAATGGATGAAGCTGTCAAAATTGATCTTCTGTTTGGAGCCTTCAATATCTTTAAATACCGCTGTGGATGGATACTGCACGCGGTACTTGGTTCCTGCTGAAAAATAAACGCTGGTTGGTTCTGCTGCTCCGACAGTTTCCACCATTCCTCCGTTGGCGCTCTCATCTGCTGCTGTCAGAACATAGCCATCTCCATTAAAAGAGCTGGTATTCCTTCCTGCCAGTCCTACACCACCGCCAATAAACGCTGCCACTGCCGCCACAGGTACTATATAAGAAAATATAGTTCTCTTAAGCATGGTCTTTTTCTTCCTTTCTTATTTCCCTATTTCCTAAATTTCCATAATTTTCCAAAAATGGAACCCATAATTTCTTTTCTATGGATTCTCTGGCCTGGACTCTATATAGTCTATTTTATTTTATCTCTTTTTGGGGCGATACGTCAATATTCGACAGGGATAAATTTGATATTTTCATGTCTATTTTTGCGTCATTCGTTTCTAACCGTCGATAAATCGACTGTTTTCCATCTTTTTTTATCTTCTTCCTGTCTTTTTTCTTCTTGTATCATACCAGATGGTTATCATTATCCAGTGATTGTGGTTATCGCTGCCCGGTGATTATGGTTGCAATGGCGGAAAGAATCCATTATAATAAAAAAGAATCGATTCAACATTCTATTAATCTAGTTTTACTTTTAAGTAACATCAGTAATTCTGGGATGTGTAAAGCATCCTTCGCCGGTCCTCTGACCGAAAATCCAAGATTGAATTTGTTACAGAAAATCGTTATAATGAAGGGAGAAAATCATTTTATTATGAAAGTGAACAGGAAGTACAAAGACCGGTTATTTCGCATTGTTTTTCGGGAAAAAGAAGATCTGCTGGATCTTTACAATGCCGTAAATGGCAGTGATTACGATAATCCCGATGAACTGGAGATCATGACGATCGAAGACGTTATTTATGTCCATATGAAGAATGATGTGGCGTTTCTTTTGAGTGATCTTTTGAATTTGTGGGAACATCAGAGCACTTTTAACCCCAACATGCCTGCGCGAGGACTAGGGTATTTTGCTCAGTTATATCAGCAGTACATCGAAAAATACGGAGTTAATCTCTACAGCAGCAAGCAGAAGAAGCTTCCATTTCCGCAATATATCGTTTTCTACAACGGTGAAAAAGATATGCCGGAGTGGATGGAGCTTCGGTTGTCGGACGCTTTCTTTACCAAAGGCGGTGAAAAAAGACATAAGCAGCCTGCAGTGGAAGTCGTTGCGGATATGATCAATATCAATGTAGAGAAAAATGCCGCATTGATGGCGCAATGCCAGAAGCTGAAAGAATATGCCCAATTCATAGACCTGGTGCGCAAGAAACTCCAGCATGCCGATGACAAAGAAAAAGCTATGAGACAGGCTGTTGATGAATGTATCGAAAAAGGGATTCTGGCGGAGATTTTGTATAAAAATAAGATGGAGGTGATCGAAGTGTTTTTAACTGAATATGACGAAGAAAAACAGCGTATCATCGAAGAAAAAGAACGGGAAGAAGAATTGAGGGAAAGCTGGGAAGCTGGAGAGCAGAATGGAATCCGAAAGGGCTTCTACTCTTTGGTTCAGGATGGTGATATTCCTGTCGAGCTTGGCGCTAAAAAGCTGAACATGTCTGTGGAAGAATTTTTAGAAGCATTCCACAAAGCAGGTTACCATCAAAACCGATAACAGGAAGGGCGAGTGAAAATAACAATTCATTTTCACTCGCCCCTCTTTATTGGCATGACACTTCTTTTAGAAATTGAATTTCTCCTCAAAGTAGCTCTTCAGTTCACTGATCGGAATACGAACCTGTTCCATGGTATCACGGTCACGGACGGTCACTGCGCCATCAGTCTCGGAATCGAAGTCGTAGGTCACGCAGAATGGAGTACCGATCTCATCCTGTCTTCTGTATCTCTTACCGATGTTTCCTCTGTCATCAAACTCGCAGTTATAATATTTGCAAAGCTCTGCGTATACCTTCTCAGCACCCTCATTTAACTTCTTGGACAATGGAAGCACGCCAACCTTTACAGGTGCCAGTGCCGGATGGAAATGAAGAACGGTACGGACGTCGCCTTCACCGATCTCTTCCTCATCGTAAGCTGCGCACAGGAATGCTAAAGTTACACGGTCAGCACCCAGAGATGGCTCAACAACGTATGGTACGTATTTTTCCTTCTTCTCATCATCAAAATAAGTCATATCCTGACCAGATACGTTCTGATGCTGAGTCAGGTCATAGTCAGTACGGTCTGCGATACCCCATAACTCGCCCCAGCCGAATGGGAACAGGAACTCGATATCGGTAGTTCCTTTACTATAGAAGCAAAGCTCCTCTGGAGAATGATCACGGAGACGCATCTCGTCTTCTTTGATGCCTAAGGACAGTAACCAGTCACGACAGAAGCCTCTCCAATACTGGAACCACTCAAGATCGGTACCTGGCTCACAGAAGAACTCTAACTCCATCTGCTCGAACTCTCTGGTACGGAAGGTGAAGTTACCAGGTGTGATCTCATTACGGAAGGACTTACCGATCTGGCCGATACCAAATGGGATCTTCTTACGGGAAGTTCTCTGTACGTTCTTGAAGTTTACGAAAATACCCTGGGCAGTCTCAGGTCTTAAGTATACGGTGTTCTTTGCATCCTCAGTAACACCCTGGAAAGTCTTGAACATCAGGTTGAACTGACGGATGTCGGTGAAATCATGCTTGCCACAGCTTGGGCAGCAAATGTTGTTGTCATCGATGTATTTCTTCATCTCTTCCTGAGACCATGCATCCACGCTTCCTTCGATGGTGATGCCGTGCTCAGCCATATAATCCTCGATCAGCTTATCTGCGCGGAAACGCTCTTTACATGCCTTGCAGTCCATCAGAGGATCAGAGAATCCGCCTAAGTGGCCAGAAGCTACCCATGTCTGGGAGTTCATCAGGATCGCACAGTCTACACCAACGTTGTATGGGCTCTCCTGGATGAATTTCTTCCACCATGCTTTCTTTACGTTATTCTTTAATTCCACACCTAAGTTACCGTAATCCCAGGTATTTGCGAGACCACCATAGATCTCAGAACCCGGATATACGAATCCTCTGGATTTTGCCAATGCTACGATTTTCTCCATCGTCTTTTCCATAACTTTTTTACTCCCTATCTTTCTTATTTGGTAACTATTCATTACCATCTATTTGACCGCTGATGCGGATCGTTTGCCTTTTCTTTCTGCCGGTCATCTGCTGCATCTGATCGTCGATCCGTAGAATCTGCAGATTCTGGCGATTTTACCGATAGATCAGATATGCCTGACCTTTTACCTCTGCCACATTCGTATCAGTCAGGTTCACTTCTCCGCTGTAATAACGGATAGCTCCCTCTGTCTGGATCGTGGCTTCTCCATCGATGGCGACCATGTGCAGCTTATTCTGTCTCATGATCTTCTCCCGGTCAACTTCCTGACCCTTCCTGGCATCTGTCCAGACACCCTCCTGGTCTGTCCGGGCCGCCAGCCCTTCCATCACTGTCATTGCCGTAATAGAATCCACCTGATTGGCCTCATCCTGTGTTTCTTTGGTAAACTGGACAAGAGCTTCTCCATCGCTGTACTGGTAGATCACCCTGGCCATGCCATCTTCCATGGTACAATCAGAAAGAGTGACTCCTGTATAGCTTTCTGCCTCCTGCTTCGCCATCTGGCTCAGCTCCTGCACATCATATGACGTATCTGCCGGATCATAAGATTCCACCAGACTTGTATACAATGTACCTTCGTCATCCACGTAGATCAGACTCTGGGATGGTGGAAATGCGCTGCCGCTTCCTGACCCACAGCCAGTCAGCCAGATTCCGGTAAGCAGACAACCGGTCACCAGAAGTGCCGACCGTCTCCCAGCTTTCATCCATCTGTAATATCTCATGTTTCTTCCATCCTCCCGGCGTTATCTGCGGAAATCAGTCTATCCTTACCTGTGTTTTCTTACAGTCCGTGCAGCTAATACACAAACTTACCCACAGTTATTTGAAATTATACCGTGTTTTTCCCTGTTTTTCAATAGGGGGCGGCAAATCTTTTCACTCTGCCATTTTCACCCGTACCTGCTCCGGCACCTCGATCAGTCCAAACCGGTAAAAAATCCCATAAATATAAGAAATCCCACGGATATCTCCAAGATCCTTTGGTCTGGCTGCCACCGGTTTCCCTTCTGTCTTTTCAAAAGCCCTCCACACCGAACTCCAGGTCAGGCTTTTACTGTTCTCCCGGCGGTTGACCCAAAGCTCCTTCGTATACTTTCCGTCACGCCCCCGTTTTAATTCATAAGTAAAAAACAGACCCGACATGGTCTTAAATGTCTCATTCTGGAACAGCACCACGCAATTCCAGAGATTTTCTTCCGTCCGCTCCCGTTCCAGAAGCGCAAGGGCATTCTTTTGTTCCTGATTTAACACGTTTTTTTATTCCTCTTGTATATGGTTATGATTTTAATACATAGCAACTCAATTTGCCATTCCCATAAGATTCCAACCAGCCTTCCTCACATAATTCTTTCAGTAATCGGAAAGCCTTCGTTGAACCTGCATGAAGCAACCCTTCCACTTCTTTTCTGGTGATTTTTCCATTTTCACGAGCATAATCAACAATCTTTTGTTTTTGCTGTACAAGAGATTTTCTTTCCGCTAAATCATCACAGATCTTCGGTTCGGTCAATTTTTCTTCCAATTCATTTCTATTAGGAAGTGTCACCCGAAAAACACCCTTGGCCGTTTCAAATTCAGGCTGTTTGGATTCATTTTTATATGCTCTTTGAATCTTTCCTATTCCAGTACCATAACTTTCTATCAAAGTCATGAGATAGAAAACTGCTGCAAGATTCGGGTTTCTTGATTGGTCTTCCAGCTGTTTCAATATCGACCCTGTAAATTCCTTCCGATCCCGAAACACTTCTTTATCCAGGCCCTGAAATAACGCAACCTTTGTCGTTATTTCACACTGATCTGACAAAAGCAACGCCAGATTTGTATACAATCCATCTTCACCGACCATTTTTAATGTCCGCATTTGCAAAATTCCAAGTTCAATGGAACGCTTTTTCATTTCTTCCTGCAAAGTCTGAAACGTCAATTTCTGTTTCATGCTTCTGCACAATTCAAAGGATCGTCCACTGTTTTGAATGATCATCTCGCGAATGCCTTCCTCTGTCATCGGCTGCGTCGAACTTCCTTTTCTAACATACACTCCACTGGGTTTCAATCCCTTTTCCCGAAGATAATATCGTCGATTAGTTCCCGTGGTCACATTGATTTCAATGATCCGTTTTCCTTCTATCTCTTCTGTATTGACTCTGACAAACGGCATGACATCAGGAGCAAACGCATCCTTTAGGGAATTTACAATCTGTATTTGCGAATCCCATCACTTCTTTTCGAATATCTGGAACGTATTCCTGTTTAAATTCGACATTTTGATTTTCAAAATCAAACACGAGCTGCACCTCCCATCCACATTCTCATTCTTTCTTTCTTACTATAAAAGAGAAAGTAAGAAACATCAAGAGTGAGAAAGAACGAAAGTATACGATTCTTGTCAGATCTTCCCGTTCATCTCTACGCATTTCCCACCAGTGTTTTCAAGATCCCCAGCGAATGGAATTCCCGGTCAACATACCTCCCCTTATTGATCTCCACACACCGCTTAAATTCCTCAAACACCTCATCTGTCAGAAGAAAGGTATATAGCTTTTCTATGGATGCCCCGATCACGTATTCCCAGGCATAGTTGGCAGAATCACCAACTGTTCTTGGTGGATGCTCAGTGTATTCACCGTTGATCACCATGGCTTTTAGTTCAAATATACACTGTACCAGCCTGTTGGGGATGTGCTGGTTTAAAAGAGCCCGCAAGGACTGATAAACCAAAAGGAGCATGGCGGAACCGTCTAAATTCTCTCTGGAATAGTAATCTGCAAATTCCAGGAAATACTGTCCGTAGCATGCTCCTTCGATATCCGATGCCAGTTCTTCAAAATACTGGCTGATATCCGCCGACTGAAGACTGTAAGAATCCCGTCCCTCGATCAGGCGGAACTGGCCGAACGCAAAGGGTCTGCTGGGACCCATCAGGCTGTTGCCGGGGCGTTTGGCGCCTCTGGCAAAGGCGGTGATCTTGCCCCGCTCCCTGGTCAGAAGCACCAGGCGTTTGTCGTACTCCCCCACAGGAGTTGACCGGATCACCATCCCAGTCATTTCCAGCAGTTCCCTCATAGTTTCTCCTTCTTTTTCTAAAGTCAGCGCCTTTGCACCTTTTTGTGCTCCCATTGCTGCCGCCGTTATCCGCGGTCCAGGCTGTCGCCCGGGACTTTACTCGTTAAAGTATCCGTAATTCTTCATATATAATTCGCTGTCCCGCCATTCCTTGCGGACCTTCACCCACAGCTGCAGGTTCACCTTGGCGCCCATCAGGTTCTCGATCTCGCGTCTTGCCTGGCTGCCGATACGTTTTAACATGGCTCCGCCTTTGCCGATGATAATTCCTTTGTGAGAATCACGTTCACAGACAATGGTAGCTTCGATATCAAAGATTCCATTGTCCCGTTCTTTCATCTGCTCGATGGTCACAGCGATTCCGTGTGGGATCTCATCCTGCAGCAGACGCAGCGCCTTCTCACGGATCAGCTCCGCAGCGATCTGACGCATCGGCTGATCGGTAACGGTATCCTCATCGTAATACTGCGGACCGTATGGCAGATATTGAAACAGCAGCTCCGTCATCTTGTCCGTATTCTGGTTTCTCAGAGCAGAAACCGGAACGATCTCCGCAAATGGACAGACATTTTTATAGGTATCGATGGCCTTGGCAATGATCTCCTCGTCTTTCACGGTATCGATCTTGTTGATCGCCAGAATCACCGGGGTTTTCACCTTGGATAACAGCTCCGCGATATGCTGCTCGCCTGCGCCGATGTAAGTGGTCGGCTCCACCAGCCACATGATCACATCCACCTCATTGAGAGTGCCTTCTGCTACATTGACCATGTACTGGCCCAGTTTATTTTTTGCCTTGTGGATACCTGGGGTGTCCAGGAAAATGATCTGGCCCCGCTTATCGGTATACACCGTCTGGATGCGGTTTCTTGTGGTCTGCGGTTTCTCGGATGTGATCGCGATCTTCTGGCCGATCAAATGGTTCATCAGAGTCGATTTCCCCACATTTGGACGGCCGACCAGCGCTACAAATCCAGATTTAAAATTCTCATTCATACTTTTCTTTCCTTTATTCTCAAAACAGCTCCATGCAGGACTGCCACACTGACAGCGGTCCCGTCATATCATCGTTTTCTCTACTTGTGATTACGCCCGGAACAGGTTCTTCACCTCTCCGAACATCTCCCGGTTCTCTTCCACCTTCTCCTCATTACCGATGGCACACAGCGCACCTGTCTTTAAGATCGCCTTCACGATACCTGCCAGGTTCTGGATATCCTTCTGGGTTGCTGCCAGTACCTGGTCTCTCTCCTCCTGCATCATCTCGTCAGTGACACCGGATAAGTAAGCAGACAGTCCTCTTGCGCCCTGGTCAGCAGGGGTAAATGGCGTGTCCATAGCTCCGATGGTTCCGATGACATATTTTGTCATATCCCGGTCACTGGCATCAAAATGCTTCAGATAGTCCACGATGCCCTCATAGACCTCATTGGTCTCCTTCATCTTTGGATCACGATAGGACACAAAATAGCCTTCACCGGAACGGCCAAATCCGCTCATGCAGCCATAAGCGCCGCCCTTCACACGCAGATTCTGCCACAGGTAATCGTAGCTTAAGATCAGTTTCAGGATCCGCAGAGCGCCGGTATAATCCAGTTTTTCCTCTCCAAGACGGAAGTTACCGCAGCGTGCCACATAGTTGACCTGGGAAGAAGTCTTAAAGCCCTCATTTTTCAGCTCCGGCTGGAACTGGAATGGATAAACCGTTCCTTCTCCCTCTGGAAGTGCATCTGTCAGATGTTTCATGGACTCAGAAAGTGCCGGGAAACCAGCCTTGTCGCAGGTGTAGCTGATCAGCATATTTTCCTTCGCAAACAGCTTTTTGCTTACTTCCTCTAATTTTGCGATCAATGGCTTCGGATCCTTCTCAAACTCCCGGATCACATCGTCTAAGAACTGATAGTAGCGGATTCCTCCGGTACAGTCATTATAAGCAGATGTCGGGGAGAAATAGGAAGTGGCTCTGGCAACTGCCGCACTGTGGCTTCCATTTTCCAGCTTCATCTTCATGCGGGACCGGGTTGTTTTTAAGATCTCGCCCAGGCGCTTCTCATCGCTGAACTTCGATCTGGTCAGGATCTCGCTTAAGATCTCAAAACCAAAATCTAATTTTTCATATAATACGCGGACCTCCGCACTGAAGGCTCCGGTAAAGTCCGGTAATTTCTTCAGGTTTACATAAGATGTAATACCCAGACTTAATCCACCGGTATTTAAGTTGATCTCACTGGTCAGATCACTGTAGCTGTAATGCTCCGTATCCACCAGGCTCAGCACATGGCGCAGCAGAGCTGCATATGGCAGATCCTCATCGGGAATCCGGTTGGTATTAAATAACACTCTCAGGTAACCGATTCCGGAAGTGAAAATATCATGGTGCAGCACCTGGATTCCATGGATCTTGTGCTCCTCCCATTTTAATTTTTCTGCCTCTTTCTTAATATCCTTCCGCTCTAACATCGGGATCAGCGCCAGTTCTTCCGGACTGGATGGGATATCCTGGTATTCTTTTAACTCTTTCGTCTGACGGATCAGGGCCTGTTTCTCTTCTGCGGTTAAACGCTCCTTGTAAGCCGCCAGCTTCTCAGCCACCCGCGTATCCTCTTTGGCTGTCAGATTCTTCTCAGGCTTCACCACAATGATCGCTTCAAATGGGTTATCGAGCAGATAATCCTTGATCAGCTGCTCAAAATAGCCATCCTTCACTGCCTCTTTTAAGAACGCAAAGGTATCGCCATAAGCCAGATGCATCATCGGATCGCCATCATACAACCAGCTGTCCATGCACTGTAAGCCGTACATCAGTCCCTTTGGATAATTGCCGTAATCTGCTTCCCGGTACTTAAATTCATAGTAATTCATAGCCGCCAGAAGGCTCTTTCTGTTTAAGCCCTCATTGGCCAGCTTCCGCAGAGTTCCTTTTACCACTGCTAAAAACTCGCCCTTCTGGTCTGCTCTGGCATCTTTTGCGATCACAGAGAAATATGGCTGTAAGATACCGCTGTCATAACCGCCCATAATATCTCCGCCGATCTTTGCGTCTAACAGGGCCTGCTTCAACGGAGCTCCCGGCGCATCGATCAGGGCATATTCCAGGATCTGGAACGCCACATATAACTTCGGATCCAGATCTGTGCCAACCACATCACTGATGGACAGATAGCAGCCATTTTCCTCGTCCTCTTCCTCGGTGATGGAGTAAGCCGCCTCCACTTCTTTTGGTGCGTCAAAGCCCTTCTGCATCGGGATATGGGAATCAATCCGGGCTTCCCTGTCATTCCGGTCATAGTGGCTTAAATACTCCTGATCCAGCCACTCCAGTTTCTCCGCCATATCCATATCTCCATAGAGATAGATAAAGCTGTTGGACGGATGGTAATAGGTCCGGTGGAAATTCAGAAACTGCTCATAAGTCAGATCCGGAATATTCTTTGGATCACCGCCGGACTCCACGCCGTAACAGGTGTCCGGGAATAACGTCTGCTGGATCAGACGGTCCAGTACACTCTCCGGGGAGGAAAACGCACCTTTCATCTCATTATAAACAACACCATTGTAGGTTAATGGGCCGTCCTCGCTCTCCAGCTCATAATGCCAGCCTTCCTGCCGGAAGATCTTTTCTTCTTTATAAATATTCGGATGCAGCACTGCATCCATATAAACGTCCATCAGGTTGTGGAAATCCTTCTCATTGGTGCTGGCAATGGGGTACACGGTTTTATCCGGGTAAGTCATGGCATTTAAAAAAGTATTCAAGGATCCTTTCACCAGTTCCACAAATGGATCCTTCACCGGGAATTTCTCAGAACCACATAATACACTGTGCTCCAAAATATGCGGAACTCCGGTACTGTCATAAGGCGGAGTGCGGAAACCTATGGAAAATACCTTGTTGTCGTCCTCATTGGACAGTAAAAATAATCTGGCTCCGCTCTTTTTATGCTCCAGGACATAACCTTCAGAATTTAATTCGCTGACGGTTCTTCTTGTCAGAACGCGGTAAGCGCTTAAAGTCTCTAAATCTCTCATGCTTGTTCTTCCTTTCCTTTTCTCATCACATGTTTCCCATCAACCGGTCTTTAATGATCGCTAAACACTCTCTCACACACAGATGCGGAAAGAGGATCGGATCACTTTTGGACGGGATTCCGTATACTTTTTGTATACCCCATTTTTCTGCAATCATTCTCGCACGGAATATGTGGAAGTTGCTGGTCAGGATTCCCACCTGGACAGGCCTTTTTTCTACTTCTACAAAACCGGCAGGCGCTTCTGAATGGATCACCGGGCCACGATGCTCCCGCTCTTTCACCTTTTCTTCCTCCAGTTTATCGATCAGTACCTTACTGTAAGCGATATTCTCCACCGTGCTTGTGGAAAAAGTCTCCAGCACCATCTTATCCTTCGGCACGCCATTGTAACTTAAATACTCAAACATGGCTTTTGCCTCACTGACCGGCTCATCTGATCCCTGGCCGCCAGACAGGATCAATACCGTTCCAGGGTTATCCTGGCTGTACTCGATGGCTTTATCCAGTCTTGCTTTTAAGGATTTACTGATTCCTTCCTCTTTTACCTTTGCACCAAGAACGATCACATAATCCAGATTCTGCTCATCACTGCTGGCCGCTCCCATAAAGACCAGAATCTCCACCACCACAAAAACTGCCAGTGAAGCGCCAAGGATCGTGCTTCCTGCCACAGGAACCCATAGCGGGAATTTCCGAGGGTGAAGCCGGTATTCATGGCTTCCCCAGCCAGTCATGGCAAGAAGTGCCGCCCCGGCCAGCCAGATCCAGGAAAATGATGTGGAAAATCCTGCATATAACACAATGATCACGTAATAAACCAGGCAGACCACCGCTGCCACTGCTGAAATCCAGGTAATCATCCAGCCACCCCCATATTTTCATCGATTATGGTCTTTTTGTGGACTTTCACAGCAGCTGTCACTGCCATCCCACCGGTCCACAAAACGATACGCTTTCCTTTATGGCTCCTGTCTCCGCAGAATATCGTATTCTTCCGGTGCCACGCCCAGATCAATGTATAACTCCTGCTTTGGATGCGGCGCAGACTCCTGTGCCTGTCCTTGGGCGTCATAGATGCCCTTCACTTCCACCTGTAAGTTTCTTCCGTCTGGTTTCATGATCTCGATCATCTCGCCTACGGAGAACTTATTCTTCTGCTCGATCTTGGCAAATCCCCGCTCATCCACGTTTTCTACCGTTCCTAAGTATGTGAAATTCTTAACATAGGTATTATTATCATAAATCTGTGCATCCGCACCTGGTTTTCCAAAATAGAAGCCGGTGGTAAATTCCCGGTAGGTGCATTTACCGATTTCTTCTTTGTACCACTCCATATTCTGGCGGTACAATTCCGGATCTTTTTTGAAATCATCAATGGCTTTCCGGTAAGTTCTGGCTACCGTTGCCACATAAAGGGCGGTTTTCATACGTCCTTCGATCTTAAAGCTGTCGATTCCCGCATCGATCAGCTCTGGAATATGCTCGATCATGCACAGATCCTTCGAGTTGAAAATATAGGTTCCCCGCTCATTCTCATAAACCGGCATATACTCGCCTGGTCTGGTTTCCTCCACGATGGAATATTTCCAGCGGCATGGATGCGTGCAGGCGCCCTGATTGGCATCTCTTCCGGTAAAGAAGTTGCTCAGCAGACACCGTCCGGAATAGGAAATACACATAGCGCCATGCATAAAGCTCTCGATCTCCATATCCTCCGGAATCCGGGCACGGATCTCTCTGATCTCTTTTAAAGACAGTTCTCTGGCGGAAACCACGCGCTTCGCTCCCTGCTGATACCAGAACAGATACGTTCCATAGTTGGTGTTGTTGGCCTGGGTGCTGACATGCAGCTCCATCTCCGGCAGAACGCGCTTTGCAATCGCAAACACGCCCGGATCAGAGATGATCAGTGCGTCTGGTTTTACGCTCTTTAACTCCTCAAAATACTGCTCCACACCCTCTAAGTCATCATTGTGTGCCAGGATATTCGCCGTCACATAGACCTTCACGCCGCGGCTGTGGGCAAACTCCACGCCTTCTTTCATATCCTCTAACGAAAAGTTGTGGGCTTTGGCACGAAGTCCGAATGCCTCTCCGCCGATATAAACTGCATCCGCACCATAGACAACCGCTGTTTTTAACACATCCAGACTGCCCGCCGGTATCAGTAACTCTGTATTTCTCATATCATTTTCCTACTCTTTCTTTCTCGATCTCTATTTTCACACTGATTGCCGCTCCATCTCCGATCGGGATAATGGAGGTCTCCAGCTCTTCCATATGCTTTAACGTATATAAATACTCCCGCATCCGGGCATGGATGGTCCGGTCACGGCGTTCCACCGCATAGCGGGACTGGACGACATCTCCATCCTGGAGCACATTGTCGGAAAACAGGATCCCGCCATCCGATAATAATCGCAGGATCATCGGCAGCCAGTGGATATACTGGCCTTTTGCCGCATCCATAAAGATAAAATCATAAGGGCCTTCCAGTTCTTTCAAAATCTCCTCCGCATCCCCCTCCAGCAGAGTGATCCGCGCCTCTTCTCCGGCCCGTTTGAAATTTGCCTTTGCCACCGGGATCCTGGGTTCGTATTTTTCAATGGTGGTTATGGTACATTCTGCCGGCATAACGCCTGCCATCAATAAAGCAGAATAGCCTACGGCAGTTCCGACTTCCAGAATTGCCCTAGGCCTTTTGGCTGCTACCATGGTTTTTAAGAGTGCGCCTGTTTCTTTTTTGATGATCGGCACCTCATCCCGGATGGCCTTTCGGGAGATCTCTTCTAACAGATCTCCCTGATCCGGCTCCAGAGAATGAAGATAGTCCCTGATTCGCTGCTCTACTATCATTTAACTGCCTGCACTTTCTGTTTCTTTCTCCTCTTCTGTCACTCCATCCCGCAATTCCAGAATGATCTCTTTCCCGGTCATAGAGTTATTCAGAAGATAGGTTCCCGGCAGAACAGGATTATCTGATCTGCCGTATTCATAAAACAGGCACTGGATCAGGAATGTATAACGGTTTTTGATCAGGCCGCCTTTTTCCAATGCTGCCGCAATGTCTCCAATTTTTTCTCCTTCTCCGATGGTGACCCGCATATCCACGCCCGGCTCCTCAGCCGCAGCGGTATCGCAGAATACATGGTATCCGAATTCATACCCTCTGGTCACACCCTCATAAAGAAGTAAGATCGTCACTGCAAACATGATCAGCTTCAAGGAAACGCTGATCACTGTCCCGGTGACCCGGTTGATCTCTTTGGTCGTCTGGCTCATCTTCCGTCATTCCTCCCTTCTGCCCTGTTGTATTTATACTTCCATAATAATTGGAAGGATCATCGGATTCCGTTTCATCTTTTTCCACAGGAAATCACTTAAGCTGTCACGGATAATGTTCTTGATCTTGCCCCAGTCATTGACATGACGTTCTAAGCAGTCCTGGACTGCATCCTGAACCACCTGTCTTGCCTCTTCCATCAGATCCTCGGACTCTCTTACATAGACAAAGCCTCTGGATACGAGATCCGGCCCTGCAAGAAGCTGGTTGGAAAATTTTTCCAGCGTCAGTACCACGATGATGATACCATTCTGTGCCAGATTCTGACGATCTCGTAAAACAATATTGCCGACATCGCCAACCCCAAGACCATCAACCAGAATTGCTCCGGCCTGCACATGGTCCACGACCTTGCACTGATCCTGGGATACCTCTACCACATCACCGGATGACATCAGCAGGATATTCTCCTTCGGGATTCCCATGGACTCTGCCAGTCCTTTCTGGGCCATACGGTGACGGTACTCGCCGTGGATCGGCAGTGCGTATTTCGGATGGGTCAGGGAATACAGCAGCTTGATCTCTTCCTGGCACGCATGTCCGGATACATGGGTATCCTGGAAAATAACCTCTGCGCCACGGACAGACAGCTCGTTGATGACACGGGAAACTGCCTTTTCATTGCCTGGGATCGGCGTGGAGCTTAAGATCACTACATCCTTCGGCTTGATGCTGATCTTCCGGTGTGCGCCGCTTGCCATACGGGACAGGGCTGCCATGGCCTCTCCCTGGCTTCCGGTGGTGATGAGAACGGTCTTCTCATCCGGATAATTTTTCAAATGGTCAATATCGATCAGTGTTCCCTCCGGGATCTTGATATAGCCCAGTTCGCTGGCCGTACCGATCACGTTGACCATGCTTCGGCCCTCAATGACCACCTTCCGGTCATATTTATAAGCGGAATTGACGATCTGCTGCACACGGTCTACGTTAGAAGCGAAGGTCGCCACGATGATCCGGTTATTTTTATGCTCGGAAAAGATCGCGTCAAAGGTCTTGCCTACGGTACGCTCTGATGGGGTAAAACCAGGGCGGATCGCATTGGTACTCTCACATAATAACGCCAGAACGCCTTTTTTGCCCAGCTCCGCAAATCTCTGTAAATCCGCCGGTTCACCAAATACTGGCGTATAATCGATCTTAAAATCTCCTGTATGGAGAATGATTCCTGCTGGTGTAAAGATAGCCAGTGCGGAAGCGTCCGCAATACTGTGGTTCGTCTTTACAAATTCAATACGGAAACAGCCTAAGTTGATGGACTGTCCGTGTTTTACCACTTTTCTCTTGGTAGATTTTAGTAAATTATGCTCTTTTAATTTGTTCTCGATCAGAGCGATGGTCAGCTTGGTTCCATAAACCGGAACATTGATCTGCTGAAGGATATACGGAAGGGCTCCGATATGATCCTCATGGCCATGGGTGATCACAAATCCCTTCACCTTGTCAATGTTCTGTTTTAAATAAGTCACGTCCGGAATGCACAGATCGATTCCCAGCATATCATCGCTTGGGAATGCCAGTCCACAGTCCACAACGATGATGCTGTCGTTGCACTCAATGGCAGTAATATTCATTCCGATCTGTTCCAGTCCGCCCAAAGGAATGATCTTTACTTTTGCGTCAGCATTCTGCTGCTTGTTCTGTTGTTTCAAATTCATACCTCCATCTATCTTTTCTATCTATTTTTATCTTTCTTATTTTTTTCAATTCCACGTTCAAACGCTGTTTTATTTCTCCAGATCCACGTCCATATCGTCCATTAATTCTGCGAAAATCTTATAGAGATAATCCATCTCTTCATCGTCTTCTACAAATTCATATAAGGCGTCTGCGTCTTCTGCCTTTGACTGGTCTTTTAAGATGTAGCACTCGCCCTCTTCGTCATCCTCTTCCGAATCTGTTACCAGAAGATAATTCGTTCCATTGATTCTGGTCTCTTCCAGCACGTAAAAATCGACACGCTCCCCGTCTTCGGTCTCCAGGGTGATCATTTTTTCTTCATTCATTTTCTGGTCTGCTCCTTTTTCTTCTCTGCCTGACTATCCAGTGCCGTAAAGCGGACATTCGCAAGCTGATGCGCATACCTGCCAGACACTTATTTTTTTGTCTCCAGGGAATTCAGGTAAGACTGCAGGATCAGTCCCGCCGCAATCTTGTCGATCACCTTCTTGCGCTCGGAACGCGGCACTCCGCTCTCCTCCAGAATCTCATCTGCCTCCACCGTGGTCAGACGTTCATCCCATAAAATCACAGGCAGACCTGTCCTGCGTTCCAGCATAGCTTTAAACTCCTCGGTCTTTTCTGCACGCTCACCAATGGTATCATTCATATTCTTAGGATACCCCAAAACAATGGATGTAACCCCATATTCTTTGATCAGCGCTTCGATTCTCTGGCATGTCTGACGCAGCTTGTTTTCTTCCTTCCGTGTGATGGTCTCCACGCCCTGGGCCGTATATCCCAGTTCGTCACATACCGCCACGCCAACAGTTTTTGAACCAAAATCCAGGCCCATTATTCTCATATTCACTTTTCTCCATACCATGTCCTTTTGCAGAAAAAATCTTCTTCTGCGTTTCTTAGCACAACAAGAAAATCGGATACTCTTAAAGTTTTCTCTTAAGGGTATCCGGCATTTTCTTCCACACAAGTCACGGTTTCACTGTCATCATTTTTTTAACTTTGCATCGATGTACACAGACAGAAGTTCTTCCAGGATCTCATCCCGCTCTACTTTCATAATGAGACTTCTGGCATTCTTATGGCTGGTGATGTACGTCGGGTCTCCTGACATAATATAACCCACGATCTGACTGACCGGATTATATCCCTTCTCTGTCAGAGCAGCATAGACCTGCTCTAATACCTCGCTGACATCCAGCTTGTTATCCTGTACTGTGCGAAAAAATTGTGTGTTATGAATATCGCCCATTCATCCTCACGTCCTTTAACTGTTCTTATTTATTCTATACCACTTTTTCTTATTCGTAAAGAAAAAATTTTATAAAGTGGGGATCACCCCAGCAAAAATACCTCGTCATTCAGCATGGAAGCCATTGTTCCAGTGATCATGGCGCCTTTTTTGCCCTCTTCCCACGGGATTGCAGCCTTCACATACTCTCTGGTGTGCCCCACCAGATATTCGGTGCCGTCGATGACGATTTTCTCTTCCATCAGCACCTCTTTTTCCTCTCCTAAGAAGGATTTCCGGTACTCCAGGGACATTTCCTGATCCAGCTTCAGAAGCACATCACTGCGCTGGCCTTTCTGGTTCTCAGTAAGCTGTCCCGGCATATCCGCCGCGCGGGTTCCGGCTCTTCTGGAATATTTAAATACGTGCATCTCATAAAAATGGATCCGTTTTAAGAATTCTATCGTCTGGGCAAATTCCTCTTCTGTTTCCTGCGGAAATCCTACGATCACATCCGTGGTGATCGCCGGACGGTCGAAATACTTTCTCAGGATCTGGCACCCTTTTTCATATTCCTCCGTGGTGTACCGGCGGTTCATCCGCTTTAAGGTAGCATCACAGCCACTCTGCAGGGACAGATGGAAATGAGGGCAGATGGTCCTCAGACCTGCCAATGTCCTGGTAAACTCCTCGGTCACGATCCTTGGCTCTAAGGAACCAAGGCGCAGCCGCTCCAGTCCCTGGATCTTATCGATCTTAACCATCAGATCCAACAGGGTGATCCCGTCCAGATCCAGCCCATAAGAGCTTAAATGGATTCCAGTCAGCACCACTTCCCGGTAGCCCTTGTCCACCAGACCTTTGATTTCTTCCATGATTTCTTCCGGCTTTCTGCTTCTGACTCTTCCTCTGGTATAAGGAATGATGCAGTAGCTGCAGAACTGGTTACAGCCGTCCTGGATCTTGATAAATGCCCTGGTGTGATCCGCGATCTTGTTGATGTGAAGTGCCTCATACTCTCTGGTTTTCCCAATATCGATCAGAGAATCCTCTTCCACATGTTTTCCTGCGAAGTATTCATCCAACAGCGGTACCAGGTCTTTCTTCCTGTTATTGCCGATGATCACATCAATAGCGGCGTCCTTTTTCAGCTCTTCTCCTGCCGCCTGCACGTAGCAGCCTGCTGCCACCACCACTGCGTCCGGATTCATTTTCTTTGCCCGGTGCAGCATCTGCCTGGACTTGCGGTCCGCGATATTGGTGACAGAACAGGTGTTGATCACATACACATCGGCCTTCTCCTGGAACGGCACGATCTCATAGCCCGACTCCTCCAGAAGCTGCTGCATCGCCTCCGTTTCGTAGGCATTCACCTTACAGCCCAAATTGTGAAGTGCAGCCTTTCTCATGCTTTGTTTTCTCCTATTCTTTATAAACTCGCTCTTGACTTTTCCCGTCCACCTTTGTACTATTGAAGTAGGGTAAAAATAAATCTGCCCTGTGATTGACTTAACATTTAGGAGGACATAGTAATGAAAACTGTTCGTATTTCTTTAAACTCTATTGATAAAGTAAAATCTTTTGTAAACGATCTGACCAAGTTCGATGTTGATTTCGACTTAGTATCCGGCAGATATGTCATCGACGCAAAATCTATCATGGGTATCTTCAGCTTAGACTTATCCAAGCCGATCGACTTAAATATCCATGCAGAAGCTGAGTCTTCCATCAACGAGATTTTAACCGTTCTGGCTCCATATATCATCCACTAATTGATCTCATATGCTTTTTTGAAAGGAATCCTGTTTCCAGGATTCCTTTTTTATTTCTCAGCATTTTATTGCTTACCAGCATTTGATCACTTCTACGGTCTCCAGCGCAGTCTTCACCAGCTCATCGATCTTCTCCGCCAGATTTTCCTCTGATTTATGGATCACCTTAATATTCGGCTTGGTTACTGGATGTTTTGCCACGAAAATCGTACAGCAATCCTCATAAGGCTGAATGGAAGTCTCATAGGTTCCGATCTTCTCAGAAATATCCACGATCTCCTGCTTATCAAATCCAATTACCGGACGGAATACCGGCATGGTGCAGACTTCATTGGTTGCCGCTAAGGACTGGACCGTCTGGGAAGCAACCTGTCCGATACTCTCACCAGTGATCAGTGCCAGGCTTCCAGTCTCTTTGGCAATGCTTTCTGCGATCTTCATCATGTAACGGCGCATGATAATGGTCAGTTCCTCATGTGGACACTGTTCATAGATGTAAAGCTGGATATCAGTGAAATTCACCACATGCAGGTTGATCGGACCGGAATATCTGGAAACCAGTTTCGCAAGATCCACAACCTTCTGTTTTGCTCTCTCGCTGGTGTATGGCGGCGCATGGAAATAAACCGCATCGATCATCACGCCACGTTTTGCGATCATGTAACCAGCCACCGGGCTGTCGATACCGCCAGACAGCAGAAGCATGGCTTTTCCGTTCGTTCCCACTGGCATACCGCCTGGTCCTGGAATCATCACGGAATAAATATTCACTAACTTACGGACCTCTACCTTTAAGAGAACATCCGGATGATGAACATCTACTTTTGTCTCCGGGAAAGTATCCAGGATCACTTCACCTAAATCACGGTTCATCTGCTCAGAAGAAACCGGATATTTCTTATCCACACGTTTTGCGTCCACCTTGAAGGTGAAATTTTTGTCCTCGTAAACCTGGTCTACATAGGAAGCAACTTCCTTCTTGATCTCCTCAAAGTCCGTTTTCTCAATCTGGAACATCGGGCAGATCCATGCAATACCGAATACCCGTTTTAAAGCAGCGATCACCTCATCGTAATCGTACTCTCCCTGGGCGTCCACATAGATTCGTCCGGATTCCTTGGAAATGATGAATTTTCCTTCCACCGGTCTTAAGGCGTGCTTGATCTGCTTGATCAGTGCGTCCTCAAACAGAAAACGGTTCTTTCCCTTGGTACCGATTTCTGCGTATTTGATCAAAAATGACTGATATAACATAAATTTTATCCTCTCCTGTATCTCCGAAGCACTGGAAGAAGCTCTTTCAGCACCTCAATAGCATAATCGATTTCTTCTTTTTTATTAAACATTCCAAAGCTGAAGCGCAGAGTAGAATCTAATAATTCCTGTTTCACGCCGATCCCTTTCAAAGTGCCGCTGACTCCCGGATGGTTGGAAGAACAGGCAGAACCGGAGGAAACGTAGATACCACGGTCCTCTAAAGCATGAAGAAGCACCTCGCTGCGGACGCCCTCAAAGCTGACGCTGACGATCTGCGGCGCACTCTCTCTGCCCGGTTGGCTGTTGATCACCACGCCGTCAATCTCTGCGACCCGTTTCATCATATGCTCCTTCAGCTCATACAGATGATCCATCTTCTCCTGATGATTCCGGTACATCTCTGCCGCCGCTACGCCAAGACCCGCCACACCCGGTACATTTTCCGTACCGGAGCGCATACCCTTCTGCTGGCCGCCTCCATAGATCAATGGTCTGATCTTCACTTTTTCATCGATATACAAGAAACCAACGCCCTTTGGTCCATGGATCTTGTGTCCACTGACGCTTAATAAGTCGATGCCTTCCTTTTTCGGGCGGATCTCATACTTTCCATAAGCCTGAATGGCGTCCACATGAAAAATCGTGGATGGATTTTTCGCCTTGATCACCCTGGAAATCTCCGCAACCGGCTCCACAGACCCCACTTCGTTGTTCACATACATCACAGACACCAGGATCGTATCCGGGCGTACCGCCTCCCGCAGCTGGTCCAGATCAATATGACCGTTGTGATCCACCGGCAGATAGGTGATCTCAAAGCCCTGTTCCTGCAAAAATCCCAGGGTATTGTAGATGGACGCATGCTCCACATTCGTGCTGATGATGTGCATTCCGGCTCTTTTATTCGCCATGGCTGTACCAATGAGAGCCATGTTGTTGGACTCTGAACCACCGGAGGTAAATAAAATCTCCTTATCCGCTACCTTCAGAGTCTTTGCGATGATGCTTCTGGCATCCCGGATATAGTTCTCCGCTTCCATTCCCCTGATGTGCTTGGCCGCCGGATTGGCGTAATCCACCGTCATGGTTCTGGTCACAATATCCATAACGCTGTCAAGCACTCTGGTGGTCGCGGAATTATCAAAATACGCTTCCATTTCTTTTATTCCTCCACAAAACTGATGTCGGGGTCAAAAGCTTTTGCCCCTGGCATCACAAAAATCCATTTCTGGGCAGGTGCACAGACCTACTTCGCAGTTTCCATCTGATACATTAAAATCGACAGCATGGTCAGGCCTGCTGTTTCGGTTCTCAAGATCCGTTTTCCTAATGAAACCGGATAAAAGCCAGCCGCTCTGGCCTCTTCTACTTCTGTCTCCTCAAATCCGCCTTCCGGTCCGATAAACACGGCGATGTCCATACCCGGTCTTACTGCCTCCACCTGCTCTTTGGTGGCTGCCATGCCTCTGGCATTCTCATAGGGAAGCAGCTTTAGGTCAAAATCAGCCGCATAAGCCAGCGCCTTTTTTACCGACATCACCCCGGTCACTTCCGGGATCACGATCCGTTTGGACTGCTTGGCTGCGCTCTCCGCGATGGTATTCCAGCGGCGGATCTTGGTTTCTTCCTTCCTGGCATCTAATTTCACCACAGAACGCTTCATGGCTACTGGAATCACCTGGTAAACACCAAGTTCCACGGCCTTCTGGACGATCAATTCCATCTTTTCCTGTTTGGGAAGTCCCTGGAACAGATAGATCTTTCCCGGAAGTTCGGTTCCCTCCTCGTCCACTGACAGGATTCTTGCAGTCACAGCATCGCTGTCTAAGGTTTCCACCTGACAGCGGTAATCCTTGTCCACGCCATTGCTGATAAGGATCTCTTCACCTGGCTTCATGCGCAGGACATTTTTCATATGGTTCACATCCGGTCCGGTGATGGTGATGGTCTCCGGTCCGATCTGATCCTGTGTCACAAAAAAATGATACACGGATATTTCTCCTTATTTTCTGCGGGCTGTGATGGATACCCACTCGCCCTGATAAGTAGTCTCGATGATCTCTAACTCCGGATTAGACGCAAGCGCCTCTTTCACTGCCTGCTCCTTGGTATTGATAATACCGGAAGTAATGAATACTGCGCCTGGTTTTAAATGTTTTGCGATCTCACCCTGCAGCATAATAATAACCGGAGCCAGGATATTGGCAACCGCAATGTCATAACAGCCAATGCCAGCCTGCTGCTGTACTGCCTCATCATCAATGATATTGCCCTGGATCACTGTAAATTTCTCGGTAGAAATGTCATTGGACTCCAGGTTTTCCCCTACTGCCACGATGGCATTCTCATCCAGATCTGTTCCAAATACCTCACCGGCGCCTAATTTCAGTGCGGTAATTCCTAAAATACCGCTTCCGGTTCCCACATCCAGCACTTTTGCGCCTGGAGTCATGTATTTGCGGAGCTGACGGATGCAAAGCTGGGTGGTCTCATGCTGACCAGTACCAAAAGCAGTACCCGGATCGATCTGGATCAACAGTTTGTCCTTATCTGCCTCCGGAATCTCCTCCCAGGTTGGCTTGATCAGGATATCATCTACGGTAAATGGCTTAAAATACTGTTTCCAGTTGTTGATCCAGTCCTTGTCCTCGGTCTCAGAAGTGGTGATCGTGCGCTCACCCACATCCACAAAATTGCTTAATTCATCCAGTCCGTCCTGGATCTCTTTCATGATCCGGTCGATCTCGGATAAGTCCTCTAAGTAAAAGCTGACCTTTGCCACGCCCTCGTCCGGTGGAAGCTCTGGAAGAATGTCGATGAACATTCCTTTGGTCTCCTCCTCGGTCAACGGCACATTGTCCTCGATCTCGATTCCCTCGATACCGATCTCATCCAGCATACTGCTGATCAGATCTACCGCCGCTGTCGTTGTGGTCAGTGTAAATTTCTGCCATTTCATAAGTTTTCCTCCATTTCACCCTGTACTATTTAATTTCCAGATAATACTTTGATAAATAATACTGCCAGCACACATAACACCACTGGCCGCACGATCTTCCGCCCATTGCTTACTACCATACCAGATCCAATGTAATGCCCTGCGATGCAGAACACCGCTGCCGCCAGTCCCAGTGGATAGTATACGGTCCCATGGATAATAAAGGTGATCAGAGCCGCCACATTGGACGAAAGGTTGATCACTTTGGTCAGACCAGATGCCTCTGTTACTGGAAGTTTTGCCAGTCCGGTCAAAATCAGCAGCAGAAACGTTCCGGTTCCTGGTCCGTAAAGGCCATCATAAATTCCGATCACGAATCCGGCCCCCATGGAAATCAGAAGCTGAACTTCTTTTTTCAGGGTTCCTGTCTGTCTGCTCTCGCCAAAATCTTTATTCTTCAATACATAAAATGCTACCAGCGGAAGCACAACGATCATCATATGACGGATCACAGACTCACTGATCAGCAATGACAGATTGGCTCCGATCAGCGAACCGCACAGGGCTGCCGCAGAAGAACACACCGCCATTTTGACGGGCACAAACCCCTGTTTAAAATAGCGCATCGTAGAAACCGATGTGCCCAAAGTGGAACTGAGCTTATTGGTTCCAATCGCCACATGAGCCGGAAGACCAGCAAAAAAGAACGCCGGAAGGGAGATCAGCCCTCCGCCGCCTGCAATGGAATCCACAAATCCTGCTAAAAATACCAATGGACAGACAATCAGATATAAAAGCATACTGCTACCTCATTTTCTTATAATACCAGCTGCCATATGTTGTTTCACCATCTGCTGCCGATACTACACACATATTATCAACCATAACTGTTCAGCAGGTCAGCACAAGAAGTATGCAGACCTGCTGAGCAGTTATAGCCACATGTATCATAGCATAGTTTTTCCATTTCGACAATTCTTCTATTGGATTCTGTAAAAAAATGTATTCTGCTGGATTTTGTAAAAAATGGTTTTTGATTTTTTCTGCAATAAAACCCATTCCCCGTGCATTAATGAAGTGAATGGATAAAAAACCTGAACTTCCCGGTTCCGTACCACTTAGAAACTAACTTTGAAAACCGGATTGCATTACAGAGGTAACCCCTCAATCACCTTACGAAAGAGGAAGCATCAACCTGCAAAAGAACCGGAACCGGGAAATCCAGGGACATCAGCTGGCGCATCGGCCCGCCGATTTCCTGATCAATCACAATGATTTCAGATAGACTGCCGCCTCATATGGCTGCAGTGTTCTGTTTTCCAATGGTGCTTCTGACATATTCCCTATCAGATATTTCGCGGCGCCATCCCACTCCTCTGGCTTTTCAAACTCTGCCTCATGATCGGAGAAATTCAATACCACATACATGGTCCGGGCTTTCTGTCCTTCTTCTTCCAGAACTCTTTCATATAAAAACAGCTGCTCGTTATCATGCTGATATTCCTTGTATACACCATACACTGCTACTGGATTTTCTTTTCTCATACGGATCAGCTTCTGCATATAATGGAAGACAGAATCCGGATCTGCTAAGGCCTCCTTAACGTTGATCTCCTTATAATTAGGATTGATCTTCAGCCATGGCTTTCCGGTGGTAAATCCGGCATGATCTGAATCATCCCACTGCATCGGGGTTCTGGCGTTGTCACGGGCACGGAACCGCATAGCTTTTATGAGCGCTTCCGGATCCTCATGACCCTCAACCACCCGTTCTTTCCAGCAATTATGGATTTCAACATCATCAAAATCCTCAATGCCATCAAATACACTGTTGGTCATGCCGATTTCCTCACCCTGATAAATATATGGGGTTCCCTGAAGTGTCATCAGCATGGTGTAAAGCATTTTCTGGCTTTCCTTGCGGTATCTGCCATCATTCCCCCAACGGGAAACGGTTCTTGGCTGGTCATGATTGGTCCAATACAGACTGTTCCACGCTTTCCCCTCCAGACGGATCTGCCAGTCGGAAAATACCTTTTTCAGTTCCGGAAGTGGAACCGCGCGGCGTCCCCATTTGTCATCTGGATCATGATCCAGCGCATCCTGGTCAAACTGAAATACCATATTCAGCTCCCGTCGTTTTTTTCCTGCATATTTAATCGCCTCATCAATGGTCACGCCTGACATTTCTCCCACAGTCATAATGTCATAATGAGACAGGACTTCCCGGTTCATTTCCCTCAGAAATTCATGGATTCTCGGACCATTCTGATAATATTCATGGCCGATCAGACCCGTGGTTCCTTTTCCATCAGGTAAACCGGGAGTCTTGGAATACAGGCTGGCCACATCCATGCGGAAGCCATCGCAGCCGATTCCAAGCCAGAATTTCATCATATCATAAACTTCCCTGCGGACCGTCTCGTTTTCCCAGTTTAAATCCGGCTGTTTTTTGCTGAACAGGTGCAGATAATATTGACCGGTTTTCTCATCGTACTGCCAGGCTGGTCCGGAGAAATAAGACGTCCAGTTGTTCGGCTCTTTTCCGTCCTTCGGATCACGCCAGATATAGTAATCACGGTACGGATTATCCTTCGATGACCGTGACTCTGCAAACCACCGGTGTTCATCAGAGGTATGGTTTACCACCAGATCCATCAGCAGCTTCATGTCACGGCTATGGATGCCTTCCAGCATTTCCCGGAAGTCTTCCATGGTTCCAAACTCGTCCATGATCGCCCGGTAATCGGAAATATCATAGCCATTATCATCATTCGGTGACTTGTAGCAGGGAGACATCCAGATCACATCGACTCCAAGCTCCTTCAGATAATCCAGTTTCTCGATCACACCACGCAGATCACCAATACCATCGCCATTGGAATCCTTAAAACTTCTTGGATAGATCTGATAAACCACCGCTTCCTTCCACCAGGTATGTTCCTCCATTTTTTTATCCTCCATCTTTTATCATGATCCCCTTCCGGGTCAATTGCGCTTACCTTTTATTTTCCGGAAATAGCGTCAATGACCATTTCCAGTTCCTGACAGTATTTTTTCGCATCCTCGTATTTTCCTGCCTGAAGAGCAAATGCTACACGATTCTCCGCCTCTTTTTTCTTCTGCTCCAGCTCCAGATAATCCTTATCAAAATGATCGGCATAGATCATCTTGCGGAATTTACGGATGCTGACCTTGCGGAGCTTGTGATCTTCCACCCACAGCACATAATCCATACAATTTGCCACTGTATAAAAATCATGGGACACCATCAGAACGGTTCCCTGATACCGGGCCAGAGCCTGCTCGAACGCCATCTGGGAATAAGTATCCAGATGGCTGGTTGGCTCGTCCAACAACAGCAAGTCTGCATGCATTCTGGCGATCCTGGCAATCTGCAGCAGATTTTTCTCACCGCCGGACAGATTCTCCACCCGGTTGTAAGCCATCTCCTCCTCAAAACCATAGGTTTTCAGATAAGCGATCACATCCGCGTCTTTCTCAAATCCGGCATCCTCGAAATTCTTAAGAACCGTTGCCCTCTCGTCAAATGCCTCTCCGTGATTCTGGGACAGGTACGCCTTCTTTACTTCCGAAGACAGGCGAATGGCTGGATTCTCATTTTTGTAAATATCTCTTAAAATCGTAGTCTTTCCAGTTCCGTTCGGTCCTACAATGGCTGCTTTTTCACCTTTCTTGAGAACAAATGATACCGCCTCCATAATCTTTCTGTCAAAAGAGACGTTATAGTTTTCCACTTCTAACAGATTTTCTTCCTCTTTTTCCACAAAGCTTCCTTCTGACAGGTGAATATCCGGCTGTTTGATCTCCACAAACGGGGATCTGGTCTTTCTGGCTTCCAATCGCTCCAGCAGGGACACTCTGGCTTTTAAGGTTCTTCCTCTGGAAGCATTCACAAATTTCGTGGCTTCATTTCTCAATCGTTCCACTACTTTCCGGTTCCGCTCGATCTCCTCCATATCTGACGCCGCCAGTTCCTGCTGTTCGATCTTCATCTGAAGCAGCGCCAGGTTATAATCTGCGTAAGTGCCGTCAAACTCCTGGATCTCTGCATTTTCCAGATGAAGGATCTTGTTAAAGCAATGATTTAGAAGATAACGGTTGTGCGTGATCACCAGAAGGGTTCCCCTGTGACCATTGATCAGGTCTTTTAAAGCATTTAAATGCTCAAAATCCAGAAATACATCCGGTTCATCCATGATGATGAATTTCGGACTGATCATCATTTCCCGGATCACCTGTACCAGTTTGAACTCACCGCCGCTTAAATGGGTCAGCAGCTTGTCCTCGTAATCCTTTAAACCTGCCACTTTTAACTGCTTATGGATGTTGCTCTCATAAAAATCACCGTCAATGGCCTGGAACTCATCCATCACCGTCTGGTACTTCTCCATAAGCGGCTCCAGATCTTCTGCCGTGGCCATGGCGTCGCAGATTTCATTGATCTGGTTCTGTAACTGTACGAAGGTCTCACTTAGATAAGTAAAGACCGTCTCCTCTTTCTCCTCATCCAGGGAATAAAACTGACTCACATAGCCGATCCGTCCAGGCACATCCATGGTCAGTTTTCCCTCGTAGAGATGGTCATCCGGGTGAAGGATCATATCCACCATGGTACTTTTTCCGGTTCCATTGGTTCCGATAAAGGCACAGTGAACATTGTCTTCTATGGTAAATGATACTTTATTGTAAAGTTCCTTTTGTGGAAAGGAATAGGAAAGTTTTTCTGCTTTGATCATATTCTTCTCTCTATCTGTTTATTTTTGCCTGTCGGCTCATATCGGTTCCGTTGCTGCCGTCTCACAAGCGCATGGGGCTTAGAATGGTTTTTACGTTGCTGTTCACGCGTTGCGCAAACGTTTTTACTTCCTCATGACTGCGTCGATGGCATCGATCACTGCACCGCGGAAGCCTTTTCGTTCCAGTTCCGCCACACCTTTGATCGTAATCCCTCCCGGAGAGCAGACTGCGTCCTTCATTGCTCCTGGGTGTGTCTTTGTCTCCACCTGCATTTTGCCGGTACCTGCTAACATCTGACTTGCAAGAGCATAGGAAAGTTCTCTCGGAAGACCATATAAGACCGCAGCATCTGCCAATGCTTCGATGAACATGGCTCCATACGCCGGGCCACATCCGCCGATCACACCAGCAATCCCAAACTGTCTGGTATCCACCAGCTGAACCAGGGAAATATTGGAAAATACATTCTGGAATGTCTCAAACTGCTCTGCTGTCAGAGAATGTCTGTTCTCACAGACAAATACTCCCTCGCCCACAGAAACCGGCGTATTGGGCTGAGTGCTTAAGTGATGATATCCGGTTCCCAGGATCTCCTCATACTGCTCAAATAACAATCCCGCTGCCACGGAAACAATGGCTTTCTCTTTTAACAGATCACGAACCGGCTCCAGCACTTCCTTCACCAGATACGGCTTCACAGCCACAATCACCAGATCCGCCTGCTCCGCTACTTCTCTTGCATCATGGCATGGATGTACTCCAAAGCTGCCTGTGGTCCGCTCTAATTTCTCCCAGTTCTTCGCACAGGCATAGATCTGATCCGCCGGAAGCACTTCTTTTAATAATAACCCTTTTACCATGGCCTGCGCCATGTTGCCAAAACCGATAAAACCAAGCTTGATGTTCTGCATATGTTTATCCCCCTTAAGTCTGCCTGTAACGATTCAGTCCCTTTTATTTTCCCTTTTGTTTTGTAGTTCTGATTTTATCATACTTTTTTCCACAAAAAAAGGCTGTCATCTCATTTTCATGAGACAACAGCCAAATTTATTGTTACTGTTCATGCGCTGCACAGCAGCCCCTCTCAAGCTATGCAGTTTATTTACTGAAAAATCCTTTTTTCTTATGTCCTTCGTCTTCTTTGGTGATCTTTCCGGTCATCAGCTCATCGAATCTTCTCAGAGCCTGCCTCTGCTCCTCATTCATGCGATCTGGCACCTGAACGACTAAGGTTACATAATGATCGCCGCGGACTGCTTTATTTCTTAAGGACGGAACACCTTTGCCTTTCAGACGTACCTTGGTGTCTGTCTGGGTTCCGGCTTTGACTTCGTACTCTACCTGACCGTCTACGGTCTTGATGATGATCGGACCGCCGAGCGCTGCCTTGGCAAAAGAAATCGGGACGGTAGAATAGATATTCATATCCTTACGGACAAATACCGGATGTTTGGAAACAACTGCCTCGACTAACAGATCGCCTCTCTCACCGCCGTTGGTACCCGGCTCGCCTGCACCGGACATACGGATGCACTGACCGTCATCAATACCTGCCGGGATCGTAACCTTCAGTTTCTTGCGGCGTGTAATATAACCGGTTCCACGGCAATCCGGACATTTTTCCTTGATGATCTGGCCAGTACCGCCACAATCTGGACAGGTCTGGACGTTCTGCATGGTGCCGAACATGGTCTGCTGGGTGTACATGATCTTACCTTTACCATTACACTTGGAGCAGGTCTCCTTGGAGGTTCCGGCTTTCGCGCCTGTACCATGGCAGGAAGCGCACTCTTCTTTGAAGTTGATCTCGATCTCTTTCTCACAGCCAAAGATCGCCTCCTCAAAGCTTAAACGAACGCTGGTCTGGACGTTTGCTCCACGCATTGGTCCATTATAACGGGAACCGCCTCTGGAGCTTCTGCCGCCAAAGAAGTCGCCAAAAATATCGCCAAAGATGTCACCCATATCAGCGCCATCAAAGCCACCGAAGCCGCCATATCCTGCTCCGCCGCCTGCGCCGCCGTCAAAGGCTGCATGACCGAACTGGTCATACTGTTTTCTCTTCTCCGGATCACTTAAAATACTGTATGCCTCAGAAGCCTCCTTGAATTTCTTCTCAGCTTCTGCGTCTCCCGGATTGGCATCCGGATGATATTTTTTCGCCAAAGTTCTGTAAGCCTTCTTGATGGTCGCATCGTCTGCTGTCTTCGGCACGCCCAGAACCTCGTAATAATCTCTCTTACTCTCTGCCATGTTGGTTTACCTTTCCCTATCCCATACGCCACAAGGGGCTGCGGCGGGATTCCTCCCGCAACAGTCCCCCCTGTAAGCGTTTCTTATCGAATTTTATACCTCTTTAAAGTCTCCGTCAATGACATCGTCATCAGCCTGGGAAGCACCGCCATTAGCCTGGCCACCCATATTCTGACCTGCACCGGCGTTAGCACCCTGAGCTGCCTCGTAAACCTTAGCAAATAATGCCTGTGCACTTGCCATCAGTTTCTCTTTACCAGCCTTGATGTCCTCAACCTGGGCATCGGTCATCTGATCGACCGGAGCACGGTTGATCGCTTCTTTCAGAGCATTTAAGTCAGCCTCTACAGCAGATTTATCATTCGCATCGATCTTATCGCCAACCTCTTCCAGAGCTTTCTCAGTCTGGAATACCATGGAATCAGCTTCGTTTCTGGTATCGATTGCTTCTTTCTTCTTCTTATCCTGAGCCTCATACTCAGCAGCTTCCTTCACAGCCTTATCGATATCAGCATCGGACATGTTAGAACCGGATGTGATGGTGATATGCTGTTCTTTTCCGGTACCAAGATCCTTAGCAGATACATTTACAATACCGTTGGCATCAATATCAAAGGTAACCTCGATCTGTGGAACACCTCTTCTTGCTGGTGGGATACCATCCAGACGGAACTGTCCAAGGGACTTATTATCTCTGGCAAACTGTCTCTCACCCTGTACTACATGGATATCAACAGCAGTCTGGTTATCTGCAGCGGTAGAGAAGATCTGGCTCTTCTTGGTCGGGATGGTTGTATTTCTCTCGATCAGTCTGGTTGCAACACCACCCATAGTCTCGATAGACAGGGACAGTGGAGTAACATCCAGTAACAGAATATCGCCTGCACCGGCATCGCCAGCTAATTTACCACCCTGGATCGCTGCACCGATCGCAACGCACTCATCTGGGTTTAAGCTCTTGGATGGCTCATGTCCAGTGATCTGTTTTACCTTCTCCTGAGCAGCTAACATACGTGTAGAGCCACCTACTAACAGAACTTTACCAAGTTCGGAAGCGGTAATACCGGCATCCTTTAATGCGTTCTGTACCGGGATCGCAGTTTTCTCGATCAGGTCATGTGTTAACTCGTCAAATTTTGCACGGGTCAGATTCATATCCAGATGTTTTGGACCATCCTGGGTTGCAGTGATGAATGGCAGGTTGATGTTGGTTGTGGTCGCTGTAGACAGCTCTTTCTTTGCTTTCTCAGCAGCCTCTTTTAATCTCTGCAGAGCCATCTTATCACCAGATAAGTCTACACCCTCTGCTTTCTTGAACTCATCGATCAGCCACTGGGTGATACGGTTATCAAAATCATCACCACCTAAGTGGGTATCGCCGTTGGTGGACAGAACCTCGATAACGCCATCACCGATCTCGATGATGGAAACATCGAATGTACCACCACCTAAATCGTATACCATGATCTTCTGCTCTTTTTCATTGTCCAGGCCATATGCCAAAGCTGCGGCGGTAGGCTCGTTGATGATACGTTTTACATCAAGACCAGCGATCTTACCAGCATCCTTGGTTGCCTGACGCTGAGCATCGTTGAAATATGCAGGAACTGTGATAACAGCCTCACTGACTGTCTCACCTAAGTAGCTCTCTGCATCTGCTTTCAGCTTCTGCAGGATCATTGCGGAAATCTCCTGAGGAGTATACTTCTTTCCATCAATGTCTACTTTATAATCAGTACCCATATGTCTTTTAATAGAAGAAATGGTTCTGTCAGCGTTGGTAACTGCCTGACGTTTTGCAGGCTCACCCACTAATCTTTCTCCTGTTTTTGTAAATGCAACAACGGAAGGAGTTGTACGGATACCTTCTGCGTTGGCAATAACGGTTGGTTTACCGCCTTCCATAACGGCTACACAGCTGTTGGTTGTACCTAAGTCAATACCAATAATCTTACTCATAGTTTTTTCCTCCTGTTTATATTCAAACAAATGTTCTAAATTCCTAATTTGCCACCTGCACCATGCTATGTCTTACAACGCTGTCACGGTACATATAGCCCTTCTGAAGTTCCTGGGAAATAATATTCTCTCCGAACTTCTCATCTTCAATATGCATCACTGCATTGTGGAAATTCGGATCAAATGGCTGACCCAATGCTTCGATTGGTTTTACGCCTGCATCTTCCAGATTCTTCAAAAGCTGCTTATATATCATCTCCATACCATTGGCAAAGGCACTGCCTTTTGCATCCTCCGGTATAGAAGCTAAGCCTCGTTCAAAATTATCAATGACCGGTAAGATCCGTTCAATGATATCCTTTGCTCCGATCTCAAACATCGCTGATTTTTCTTTTTCTGTCCGCTTGCGGAAGTTATCGAACTCAGCCATGGTTCTACGGAGCCGGTCAGTCAGATCCTCGATCTGTGCGTCTTTTGGATCTTTCTTATCCTTTTTGGCTTCTTTCTTTTCTTTTTCGGTCTCAGGAGTATTCTCCGGAGCCTCTTCTATGATCTCTTCCTGTACAGTCTCGGCCTTGGTCTCCTCAGTTTTGGTTTCTTTGGCTTCCTCTGTTACATCTTTTTTCTTTTCTTCACTCACTGCTTCTACCTCTCTTCATTCTTAAACGTGGCGTCCAGCTGAGTCATCAGAGTTCTTAAGGTCTTTAATACCTTCTCATAGTCCATACGTTTCGGACCAATGATTCCGATGGTTCCGCGGACTCCCTCGCCAAGCTCATAAGTCGCAGTTACTACACTGCAGTCCTTCATGGCCTGTACCGGAGATTCCTCACCGATGTATACCTGGATTCCATTCTCACTGGAATTGGGATCTTCATTGACTCCGTTAACCAGTTCCTGAAGCGTCTCGGTATGTTCTAAGGTGCTTAACAGCTGACTGGCTTTCTGGTTATCACTCAGCTCCGGATATTTAAAAATATTCGTCGCTCCGCTGGTATAGATCTGTAAGTCATCATCATCTGCCCGGATAGCGGCTGCCACTTCATTGAGTACCAGATCTACGACCTGTCCGTGGCTTCCAGCCTGCTCCTTCATCTTGCGGATGATTTCTAAATTGATCTCTTCAATCGTAAGACCATTCAGATTGCTGTTTAACAGGATGTTCAGATTCAGGATCTGTTCATCCGTCAGCTCTTCCTGGACATCTACCATGGTGTTCTTGATCAGGTTGCCCTCAACAACGATCACCAGCAGCAATTTATATGCGTCCACTCTGGATAACTGAATGAACTTCAACTTGTTGTGATGGTACTGCGGGCCACTGATCAGCGCCGCATAGTTGGTATCCTTTGCCAGAATCTTGGCCAGCTTCTTTAATACCGATTCCAGTCTGTCTACCCTCTGGATCATCAGTTCCTGCATATCCGCTACTTCGTTGTCCTTCTCCTGCATGATCTGGTCTACATAGAACCGGTAGCCCTTGTCGGAAGGGATTCTTCCTGCCGAGGTATGCGGCTGAATGATGTAGCCCATCTCCTCCAGATCAGACATCTCATTACGGATCGTCGCGGAACTCCACTTGGTATCCAGATACTTGGAAATCGTTCTGGAGCCGACAGGTTCGCCTGTATCCATATAGTTCTTGATGATTGCTTTTAATATCTTAACCTTACGCTCATCCAGCTCCATATCCGCTGCTTCCTTTCTGGTGTTGTTAGCACTCTTTTTGTATGAGTGCTAATCTTTATGTTCATAATATAGTTCATTCAAATTTATTTGTCAATAGATTTTTAAAGTTTTTTGTGAAAATATTGTGAAAAGTTTGGCGTGCAGAAAGGGACATGCGAAGCAGCCGTGGGAGCTTGCTCACTAAGGCTGCTTTGTATGTTCCTTTCTATAGGGCGGACGCCCGACATGAAATAGGTTGGTCCGAAGGGCCAGCCTATGAATGAGCACGTCAAATGCGCTATATCAAACAGGTCGCTATATCGGCTTGACTTTTAACAAATCTGTAATATAATTGTAATCGGAACATAACAACGCATCAATATTTACAATATTTATGAGGTATTTTATGCATCCATCAAAAAAATTACTTACAATCGCATCTGCAGCAGTTCTTGGAATGGCATTGTCCCTCCCAGCATATGCGCAGACCAATTCCGAATCTCTTGGACCAGCCTTTGCAAATCTTGAACAGAAGGCTGATACCCAGGAATCTGACTCTGTACTTTCCAAAACTACCTATACAAAAGGAAAATCCCTTGGAATCTTCACCACCAGCGGTTATTGTGCCTGCAGCTCCTGTTCCGGGACCAATACCCTGACTTATAGCGGCACTGTTCCACAGGCTGATCATACTATTTCCGCTGATCTTACAGTGCTTCCGCTTGGAACGAAGGTATTCATTGGGGATATCGTTTATACCGTTGAAGATATGGGAAGCGGTGTTGACGGTAACCTGATCGATATTTTCTACGCCACCCATGAAGATGCATGGAACCACGGTCTTCAGGAACAGGAAGTATTCCTGGCAGAATAACATAGACAAACCACCTGCAAAAGAGAAGGATTATCAGCCAAAGTACCGGCTGATCACCTTCTCTTTTTTGATGAAACGATATTCCGGCAAAATACATCCTCACCCCTTAAGACTTGACAAATCTGGAAAAATGTGTAAAATATGGACTTATGGTTCCTATATGTTACAATTATGTTACATTTATTTATTATTTATTACTTATTGTTGCGTTTTTATGAGGAATCATTTTGAAAGTTGAAAGCCGTGACTGGATCATACCGCAGCTGGCTTTCACTCATCGGATGTCACCGCCAGGTGATTGTTTAGAAAGACTAACTATTAAAAGTCAAGTCTAAAATGAAAGGTTTTTGAATGAATTGC